>OLRG01002446.1_pt1 | contig 13156 bp, 10 predicted proteins | sample 1672331 | NCBI WGS metagenome assembly OLRG01 (sample SAMEA3136672, study PRJEB25190) | human gut metagenome
GCGCAGTAAAGGCAAGGCTGCGGGCCGGGCATGCCCGGCCCCTACAACGCTATGATGGGACACACATATGTCAGAAAACAAAAAATCCTCCGGTGAATCCTTCGCCGGGAATGTGATGAAATATTCGGTGGCGACCTATCTGGGCTTTGCCATCACGGGGCTGGCGCTCATCGTCAAGGGGCTGCTGCCCGCTGAGGTGCTGGGCGCACCGGTCACCTTCATGACCTACACGGCCACGATCATGAACATCGGCATTCTGGGGCTGGATCAGGCGCTGCTGCGCTTTTACCATGAGCCGCCCGCCGGGGCCGAGCCGCGGCAGCTGTTCGCGGCCTGCACGCGCATTTCGGCGGCGTTTATGATGCTGCTGGGCGTAGCGGGCAGCGTGTTCTTTGCGCAGCCGCTGGCAGCGGCGTTCGGTCTGGGCAGCGCCGGGCCGGGCATTGTGCCGCTGCTGTTCCTCAACGCGGCGCTGTATATGCTGGTGCGCTACTTAAACGTGCTGCTGCGCTTGGAAAACGACCTGCGCGCCTACACGGCGGAGACGCTCTGGATGCAGGGCTGCTACAACCTGTTTTACCTGCTGCCGGGCTTTTTTACGTCCAACGTCTTTGTTCTGGCGGTTGCGGCGATCCTAAGTTTTGGTGTTGTGGCGATTGCGTTTGGGTATAAATACCGCGCCGCCGTGTTTGCGCCGCTGCCCGGCGCACAGCTGGGCGGCATCGCGCGCCAGACCGTGCCCTACGGCGTAGCGCTGGCCCCGGCGCAGATTTTGTTCAGCCTGTCCAGCGGCATCTGCCTTTCGTTCGTCGGCAACGCCAGCGGCGAGAACGCCCAGGGCCTGTTTGCCTTCGGCTACAGTCTGGCGCAGCTCGTCACGGCCATTCAGGCGGGCTTTTCCACCTACTGGGGGCCCTATGTCTACAGCCATTACCGCGACGAGCAGGAGCGCATCTGCCGCGTGCATGACGTGCTGAATTTGCTGATCTTCGGCTTCTTCTGCGTGCTGGTCATGTTCGAGGACATCGTCTTTGTCATCTTCCCGGACAAACGCGGCTGCCTTGCCATTTTCCCGCTGCTGATGCTGGCCGTTGTGTTCAACATTCTGTGCGAGGGCACGGTCTACGGCAACTCGATTGCCCGCAAGCCGTGGCATGACACGATTGGCATCGGGCTGGGGGCGCTGTCCAACTTTGGGCTCTGCGCCCTGCTTGTGCCCGCGTTCGGGCTGACCGGCGCGGCGCTGGCGCTGGCCGCCAGCAACGGCCTTGCGTTTTTGTACCGCAGCATCACGGGGCAGATGTACTACCGCACGGTGGCCAGCTATCCCAAGACGATCTCCGGCTTTCTGCTGGCGTTCGCGGTCACGGCCATCGGCACGCTGCTGTGGCAGCACTTCTTTATAAAATTTGCGCTGGTAGGCGTGATTTTGTTTATCTACTGCACCCTCTACCGCGCACAGCTCGCCAGACTCTGGAGCATGGGCCTTGGCATCCTGCGCGGCATCTTCCATAGAAAGTAAGGCGACAACATGAAGCATTGCGGCACACAAGAGCTGGAGACGGAGCGGCTGGTCCTGCGGCGGCTCTCCATCGACGACAGCGAAATGATGTACAACAACTGGGCCTGCGACAGGCAGGTGACCCAATTCCTGCGCTGGAACGCCCACCGCAGCTGGGGCGAGACCGCCGAGACGCTGAACGAGTGGGAAAAGCACTATGATGACCCAGCCTTTTACCAGTGGGGCATCACCGACAAGCACACCGAGGTGCTGTTTGGCACGATCAGCCTCTTCCCCGCCCCGGCGCTGAAGATGGGCTGGCACCTCAACACCGAACGCCTTGGCCCCGCCTGGGAGGTCGGCTATGCGCTGGGCCGCAAGTGGTGGAATAAAGGCTACGCCACCGAGGCACTCTGTACCGTGCGGGACTACTGGTTTGACACCGTGGGCGCAGACTGGCTGGCTGCCGTCCACGCCAATGAGAACATTGCCAGCAGCGCAGTTTTGCAGAAGGCAGGCTTTGTCTACGACCATGACGTGACGGACCGCAAGTTTGACGGCACGCCGGTCCCCTGCCGCGCCTACCATCTTTTGAAAGAGGAATTATGACCGATAACACGACAGAATTAGACTTTGGCACCACTGCCCAGAAAGCCACCGACGCCGAGAAGCTGCCCGTGGTGCTGCTGGCGCTGGATCAGGGCAGGTACGATATGGCGCGCAGCCTGGACGAGCTGCGGGCGCTGGCCGACGCCAACGGCATGGACGCCGTGGCCGAGGTCGTGCAGAAGCGTGCGACGCCCGAGGCCGCAACGCTGCTGGGTGAGGGCAAGGTCGCCGAGGCGCGGCTTGTCTGCCAGAATGTGAACGCGGCAGCCGCCATCTTTGACGGCGAGCTGACCGGCAGCCAGATCCGCAACCTGTCGGCGGCACTGCAAGTCGAGGTGCTGGACCGCACGATGCTGATTTTGGAGATTTTCCGCGCACGCGCCACGACAAACGAGGGCAAGCTGCAGACCGAGCTTGCCACGCTGCGCTATCAGCTGCCGCGTCTGCAGGGGCTGGGCGAAGCCCTGAGCCGCCAGGGCGGCGGCGGTGGGGGCGGCGGGGGTGCCCGCCGCGGTGCCGGTGAGACAAAGCTCGAGCTGGACCGCCGCCATCTGCACCACCGCATCGAGCATCTGGAAGGCCGCCTGAAGGAGCTGGAAAAGCGGCGCGGCGAGACCCGGCGCGCCCGCCAGAAGAACAACGTCCCCGTTGTGGCACTGGTCGGCTACACGAACGTCGGCAAGTCGAGCCTGCTGAACGCGCTGTGCGGCGAGCAGATTTTTGAAGCCGACATGCTGTTTGCGACGCTGGACCCGACGGCCCGCAAGCTGGTGCTGCCCAGCGGTCTGCAAATCATTCTGGTGGATACCGTCGGCTTTGTCAGCCGCCTGCCGCACCATCTGGTGGAGGCGTTCAAGTCCACGTTGGAGGAGGCCGCGTTCGCGGATGTCATCGTCAAGGTGGCCGACGCGGGCGACGCGCAGGCCGCCGAACAGCTGGCCGTGACCGATGAGGTGCTGGGCAGCCTCGACTGCGCGGACATCCCCCAGCTGGTCGTCTACAACAAGTGCGACACCGCCAACACCGTGGCCTTTGACCCGGACATCCTGCTGACGAGCGCGAAAACCGGCTACGGTCTGCCCGCACTGCTGGCAAAGCTCGACGAGGTGCTGAACCACCGCGTGCGCACGATCGAGATCGTGCTGCCCTATGACAAGCTGGCGCTGGCGGACATTCTCCGCAGCCGCGGCAGCGTTGCCGCGGAGGAATACCGCGAGGATGGCGTGTATTACCGCGGCACAGTCAAAATTGACGATTTGCATCGGTTTGAGGAGTTTTTGGTGTAAAATCCTCGCGGTAGGGGCCGGACATGTCCGGCCCTGCACTTTCCCGCAAGTGCGCTCCTGCCTTTTTGCTGCGGGCCGGGCATGCCCGGCCCCTACGGTGTGCTTTTCCCGTTGACACCGCATAGTCCCACGTTTTATAATGATTTCGGCGGGCCGCGCCCGCACCTTATTTATTATCTTTTATCTATTATCTTTTATCTATAAAAAGGGGTAATAACTATGTCTACCGTCCGCACCCGTTTTGCGCCGTCGCCCACGGGCTATATGCACGTCGGCAACCTGCGCACCGCACTGTACACCTATCTGCAGGCCCGCCATAACGGCGGTACCTTCATCCTGCGCATTGAGGACACCGACCAGGGCCGTCTGGTCGAAGGCGCTACCGACATCATCTACGGCACGCTCAAGGCTACCGGCCTGACCTGGGACGAGGGCCCCGACGTGGGCGGTCCCGTCGGCCCCTACGTGCAGAGCCAGCGCATGGGCATGTTCAAGCAGTACGCCGAGCAGCTTGTCAAGGCGGGCAAGGCCTACTACTGCTTCTGCACCGAGGAGCGCCTGAACGAAATGCACGAGGCCCAGCGCGCTGCGGGCGAAATGACCCACTACGACGGCCACTGCCGCCACCTGTCCGCCGAGGAAGTTGCCGCCAAGCTGGCCGCGGGCGAGCCCTATGTCATCCGCCAGAAGATCCCCGAGAGCGGCATGGCGGGCTTTGACGATGTTGTCTACGGTCATATCGAGGTCGATGTCAGGGAGCTGGACGACCAGATTTTGATCAAGACCGACGGTATGCCGACCTACAACTTTGCAAACGTCGTGGACGACCACCTGATGGGCATTACCCATGTCATCCGCGGCAGCGAGTATCTGTCCTCGACGCCGAAGTACAACCTGCTGTACGATGCGTTCGGCTGGGAGAAGCCCGTCTACATCCATTGCCCGCCCGTCATGAAGGACGCGCAGAACAAGCTGTCGAAGCGCAACGGCGATGCCAGCTATCAGGACCTCGTGGCGAAGGGCTATCTGCCCGCCGCCGTGCTGAACTATCTGCTGCTGCTGGGCTGGGCACCCGAGGGCGAGCAGGAGATCTTCTCTCTGGACGAGATGATCAAGATCTGGGACCCGGCCCGCATTTCCAAGTCTCCGGCTATCTTTGACCCGCTGAAGCTGCGCGCCATCAACGCTGCCTACATCCGTGCCCTGCCCGCTGAGGAGTTCCGCCGTCTGGCCGACCCGTTCATCGACAGCGCCGTGCACTGCAGCATTGACCGTGACCTGCTCTGCGCCAACCTGCAGCCCCGCTGCGAGGTGTTGGAGGACATCCCGCCGCAGCTCGACTTCTTTGACGCCGTGCTGCCCATTGACGCTGAGATGTACCGCAACAAGAAGCAGAAAACGACCCCCGAGTCCGCGAAGGAGGCCCTGACCGCCCTGCTGCCCGTGCTGGAGGCGCAGACCGATTGGACCCGCGACGCGATCTTTGAGGCGTGCAAGACGCTGGCCGAGAGCATGGAGAAGAAGAACGGCTGGCTGCTGTTCCCGCTGGGCATTGCCCTCTCCGGCAAGTCCCGCACCCCGGGCGGCGGCACCGACCTGGCCGCGATGATGGGGAAAGAGGAGACCGTTAAGCGCGTGAAGGCGGCGCTGGAGAAGCTGTAAGTAACGGTAAGCCGCGTTTTGTAGGGGCGGTCACTGCTCACCCGCGGACGTTGCCGCAGCCACAGGGTTTCCGGGCGGATATGGAATCCGCCCCTACGATGTAGGGGTCGATGCCCGCCACCAACCCGCGTGTATGGCGGTTGCCGCTATGTACCGCGGGCGAGCAATGCTCGCCCCTACATCCTTTATAAAAAACAACGGTGCAGCTGCAAAATCGCAGCTGCACCGTATTTATTATTTATTATTTTTTATCTATTATTTATAGTATCGTTCCCCCGCCGACGACCACGTCGCCGTCATACAGCACCACGGCCTGGCCGCGGGTGATGGCGCGCTGGGGCTCGTCAAAAACGACCTTCACAAGGCCGTTTTCCAGCGGGTAGGCCGTCGCGGGCTGCTCGACCTGACGGTAGCGGGCCTTGGCCTTGACGCGCATGGGGGCGGTCAGCTCGGGAACCGAAATCCAGTTGAAGTCCCCGGCGATCAGCGTCGTCTTGAACAGCTCGCTCTCGGGGCCGACGGTGACGGTGTTCTTCTCCATATCCTTGCCGCAGACGTAGACCGGCGCGCCCAACGCCAGCCCCAGCCCCTTGCGCTGGCCGCAGGTGTAGCGCACCGCGCCGTGGTGGCGGCCCACAACGTTGCCGTTCACGTCCAAAAAGTCGCCGTCCGGGTAATATTTGCCGGTGTAGCGCTCCATAAAGCCGACGTAGTCGCCGTCGGGCACAAAGCAGATGTCTTGGCTGTCGTGCTTGCGCGCGTTGCAGAAGCCCTGCTCCTCGGCGATCTTGCGGATGGACGGTTTGTCCATGCCGCCCAGCGGGAACTTCGTGTGCGCCAGCTGGTCCTGGGTCAGAACGTAGAGCACATAGCTCTGGTCTTTATCGGTGTACAGTGCTTTTTTCAGCAGCCAGCGGCCCGTGGCGGGGTCCTGCTCGATGCGGGCGTAGTGGCCTGTGACCACATAGTCCAGGCCGTGCTCCCGGGCAAAGTCCAGCATTTTGTCAAATTTCATCGTGCGGTTGCAGTCGATACAGGGGTTCGGCGTGCCGCCCGCCTCGTAGGTCTCGATGAACTTGGCAATGACCTTTTCACGGAATTCCTCGGTGTAGTTCACGACCTCAAACGGGATGTCGAGCTGGAACGCGACCTCGGCGGCGTCCTCGACGTCCTTCGCCGAGCAGCAGGTGTGGAACCCGCTCTGGCCCAGATCCTCATTCTGGTACAGGCGCATGGTCGCGCCCATGCAGCGGCAGCCCGCCTGCTTCATCAGGTAGGCGGCGACGGTGCTGTCCACGCCGCCGCTCATGGCGATCAACGCGCCGGGGGTATTTGACATAGGGGCCTCCTTGGTTAAAAAAATGTGCAGCACGGTTCTTTCGTGCTGCACATTTTTGCTTTTGAGTTGTAGGGGCGAGGCATGCCTCGCCCGCGGCCTCGCCTTATCAGGGCATTGCCGGAAAAGCTGCGGGCCGGACATGTCCGGCCCCTACGGCCTTCACTTCGTATGCAACAGTACCTTTATTATAGCAAAGGTTTCCTGTTATTGCAATCAGTCCGCGAACAGCGGGGTGGACAGATAACGGTCACCGGTGTCGGGCAGCAGAGCCACGATGGTCTTGCCCTTGTTCTCGGGGCGCTTGGCCAGCTGGATGGCGGCCCAGATCGCAGCGCCGGAGGAGATGCCGACCAGCACGCCCTCCTTGTGGCCGACCTGTTTGCCGGTGGCAAAGGCGTCCTCGTTGGTGACGGGGATGATCTCGTCGTAGACCTTGGTGTTCAGCACGTCGGGCACAAAGCCGGCACCGATGCCCTGAATCTTGTGCGCGCCCGCAGTGCCCTTGCTCAGCACGGGGGAGGAAGCCGGCTCAACGGCCACGACCTTGACGTTGGGGTTCTGGCTCTTCAGGTACTCGCCGACACCGGTCACAGTGCCGCCCGTACCGACACCGGCCACGAAGATGTCGACCTTGCCGTCGGTGTCCTCCCAGATCTCGGGGCCGGTGGTGCGCTTGTGGGCATCGGGGTTGGCCGGGTTTACAAACTGGCCGGGCACAAAGCTGTTGGGGATCTCCTTCGCCAGCTCGTCGGCCTTGGCAATAGCGCCCTTCATGCCCTTGGCACCGTCGGTCAGCACCAGCTCGGCGCCGTAGGCCTTCATCAGCTGGCGGCGCTCGACGCTCATCGTCTCGGGCATGACGATGATGATGCGGTAGCCGCGGGCGGCGGCGACGGACGCCAGACCGATACCGGTGTTGCCGGATGTCGGCTCGATGATGACGGAGCCGGGCTTCAGCTTGCCGGTGGCTTCGGCGTCGTCGATCATGGCCCTGGCGATACGGTCCTTGACGGAGCCGGCGGGGTTGAAATATTCCAGTTTAGCGAGAATTTTTGCCTCAAGATTCTCGGCGTTTTCAATATGGGTGAGCTCCAGCAGCGGGGTGTGGCCAATCAGCTGGTCTGCGGAAGTATAAATCTTGCTCATGGTAGTTTCCTCCATCGTCATTTCTGTTTATTTATAAATCGGTCGCGGTTTTACAGCTCATGACGGCGACATCGCGCGTATGGCACAAATCCCTTTCGCATATCAATTCATACCTTTCTTGTAGGTTGATAGGATTGTACAACATATTTCCCCGTTTGTCAATAGGGTAATAGGGAATTTTCCAAAATTATTTTGCAAAAAGGTGTTGCCATCCTATTTACCAACCTGTATAATAGGTTATAAGAACAGTAAGGAGCATACCACTATGATGATTTCAACGAAGGGCCGTTATGCGCTGCGTGTTATGATCGATATTGCCGAGCACCAGCACGACGGCTATATCCCCCTGAAGGAGATCGCCGCACGGCAGGAAATTTCCGAAAAGTATCTGGAGGCCATCGTGAAGGGCCTTGTCAAGGAGCGCTACCTGACCGGTCTGCGCGGCAAGTCCGGCGGCTACCGCCTGACCAAAACGCCCGAGGAGTACACCGTCGGCAGCATCCTGCGCCTGAGCGAGGGCAGCCTGGCCCCGGTGGCCTGCCTGGAGCAGAACCCCGTGGAGTGCCGCCGCATGGCCGAGTGCCGCACCCTGCCGGTGTGGCGCAAGCTGAATACGATGATCAACGACTATTTCGACGGCATCACTCTGGCGGACCTGGTGAACACCAGCCAGCCGGGGAATGATTATGTGATTTAAAATCAAACGCTTTCCCCCTCAGGGGAAGCCTTATAATAAAAAAGGAGCTATGCCCGTGGGCATAGCTCTCTTTATTACTGTCAGACGATCTCGACCTTTTCCATGACAACCGGCGTGCGGGGCTTGTCGTTCCAGTCGGTGGCAACGTTGGCGATCTCATCGACGACCTCAATGCCGTTCACAACATGGCCAAAGGCGGCGTAGCTGCCGTCCAGATGCGGGGCATCCTGGTGCATGATGAAGAACTGGCTGCCGGCGGAGTTCGGGTCCATCGAGCGGGCCATGCTGATGACACCGCGGGTGTGCTTGATGGGGTTGGCAACGCCGTTCTGCAGGAACTCGCCCTTGATGTGCCAGCCGGGGCCGCCCATGCCGGTGCCCTGCGGGTCACCGCCCTGGATCATGAAGCCGGGAATAATGCGGTGGAAGGTCAGGCCGTTGTAAAAGCCGTCCTTGACGAGCTTCTCAAAGTTCTCGCAGGTGATGGGGGCTGCGCTGTGGTCCAGCTCAATGTCGATGGTCTTGCCGTTCTGCATGGTAATGCGAATCATACGGTGTTCTCCTTTTCGGTTTGATTTGTTGTGTCAGGGTCGCTCTCGGGGGTGGCGATGCCCTGCAGATAGCTCATACTGCCGAGCTTTTCGGCAAATTCTGCGGGGGACAGCCGGTTCATCCAGTACAGCAGCGCCGCCCCCATGAACTGCTCACTGCGAAAAACTGCCTTTGGCAGCAGCGCAAACAGGCCGCCGTCGTGATGCTCGCCGGTAAACGGGTCGGTCCAGTCGTCGGGCAGGCGCTTGTCCAGCTGCCGCGGCGAGACGTGGCCCGTGATGAAGCCGCGCCCGCCGAACAGCGGCTCCACGAGCCAGAAAAACACCCGGCGCAAGCCGTGCTTACTGGGGAACAGCCCGCGCAGCCTGTAGGTGTGCCAGAACGCATCGGCCAGGTACTCCACGGGGATGTCCTCGCCGTAGGTTTCCAGCAGACAGGTGTGCAGCAGCGCCGTGATGTCGGCCAGCTCCTCCCCTGTGGGCAGGGGGCTGACGTCATCGACGGGAACCAGCGCAGAGCCGGTGTCCTCGGCGTGGAGCGTCGAGTCGAGCGCGATTTCGAGATAGCCGTGCCCGCCCTTGCCCGCGTAGGGCTGGCCAGGCGCGCACATGGCACAGATGAACGGATGCACGACGGTATCCGCGGCGTAGTGGCTCAAAAAGCCGAGCGTGTACTCGACCTGCGGGCGGGTCTTGACGTTGGCGCAAAGACTGCGCAGGAACGCGCCGGTCTTTTCCTCGTGCATACGGTTGCCGAGGCCGGGCAGGTCATAGCGGCGCTTGGCGCGCTTTTTCCAGATTTCAAAGCAGAAAAAGCTGTCCGGGCCGTTGGCACCCGCCGCAAACGCCGCCGGGCACTGAATTTTGTAGTGGATGGTTTCCGCAGCTTTTCTTGCGGTGCGCACATGGGTATAGCCTTCCGGCATGTAGGGTCCCCTTTCGTATCAGCGTAGGTATAATTGTACTGCGTGGAAGGGAAAAAGTCAAATTTTCAAAAAGGCTTCCCCCGAGGGGGAAGCTGTCCGCGCAGCGGACTGATGAGGGCAGAGCTTACGGTATTTCCCGCTTACGGGCAATATCCGGCAACTCGCCCCTCATCCGACCTCGGGCGGGGCCTCGGCCACCTTCCCCCAAGGGGGAAGGCATTCGCTTCAAATCTTCCTCTCGTCATTCGTCATAACTTTCGGCAGCACGCCAAAGTACAGCACGGCACCGACAATGATGATGAGGATGACGGACAAAATGCCGAACGGTCCGGCGGCGGCATTGATGGCATCGACCTGCTCGGCGGTGGCTGTGGCGGCGGTCAGACCCTGGTCGGCCAGCATTTTGTTGGCGGTAAAGGCACTGACAAAGCCGACGAGCGCCGGGCCCATGATGGACGAGAACTTGCCGAAGATGTCAAAGAAGCCGAAGAACTCGCCGCTGCGGGACTTGTCGGGAATGAGCTTGCCGAACATCGAGCGGGACAGCGCCTGAATGCCGCCCTGGCTGGTGGCGCAGAGCACGGCCAGCATCCAGAACTGCCATAGGCTGTTCATAAAGAACGCAAATACGCAGATAAACATGTAAACGCAGATGCCGACGCCGACCATCGTGCGCGCGCCGAACTTCTCGGCCAGCTTCATGTAGAGCAGGCAGAACGGCAGGCCCAGCACCTGCACCAGCAGCAATGCCAGCAGCATACCGGCGGAGTCCAGCCCCAGGTTGGTGCCGTAGCTTGTAGACATGCTGATGATGGTATGCACACCGTCGATGTAGAAAAAGTACGATATAATGTAGATCAGCATGGGCTTATCCGCGCCGATCTCCTTCATGGTCGTGAACACGTTTTTAATGCTGGCCCCCACGTCGCCCTTCTTATAGGGCTTGCCGGAGGTCTGCTCACAGTTTTTGACCAGCGGGACACTGAACACGAGCCACCACACGGCGGTCAGGCCAAAGATGAACCCGAGGCAGGTCAGCATCGGCACGCCGACGGCGTTCATGATGAGGAAGATCAGCAAGGGGATCGTCGAGCCGCCGATGTAGCCGAGGCCGTAGCCCAGCGTCGAGACCGAGTCCATGCGGTCCTCCGTCGTGACATCGGTCAGGAAAGCGTCGTAGTAGATGCAGGACGCATCAAAGCCGATGGTGCTTGTGATGTAGAGCACCAGCACTATCGCCGCGACCCTGCCCGCCGCATCCGGCGAGGCGGTGAAGTCCATAAACGGCGTGAAGGAAAGGCCTGCTACCGAGACAACGCCGATGAGCATAAATGCCGTGAACAGCTTTTTGCGCATACCGCGGATGTCGCCGAACACGCCCAGGAACGGCGCGCTGAGGGCGACGATGGCCATAGCCAGGCTGGTGGCAAAGCCCCAGGTGGACATGCTGGACACGCTGTCGGCGGTGTAGCCCGCAACGGTGTCAAAGAAGATGGGCAGGATGGTCACGACGATGACCGAGTGGGCGCTGTTGGCCCAGTCGTACATCATCCAGCTGATCTCCTGTTTGGTGAATTTTTTCAGGAAGCCCATGGAAGAAAACCTCCGCATTTGTTATTGCACGCATTTTGCGTGCTTGTATAATTATTGTAACATTTTGCTCCGTCAAAAACAACAAGCCCCGCCGACGTTTCGGTCAGCAGGGCGTAAAAGTTTTGTAATGTTTTTGTGGCAGATTGACGGAGCGCACAAAAGCCTTCCCCAGTGGGGGAAGGTGGCCGAGCGGAGCGAGGTCGGATGAGGGGCGGCCTTCCCATAGCAACCCGTTCGCGGGCAATCAAGGCAAGGTTTTCCCTCATCCGTCTGCGGGCAGGGCCGCAGACACCTTCCCCTGCGGGGGAAGGCACACTATATTATCTTGCCTGCAGCTCCCAGAATGCCACGGCCCCTGCCGCGGCCACGTTCAGTGAGTCTACGCCGTGCTGCATGGGGATCATGACGGTGTAGTCACAGTGGGCAATCGTGGTGCGGGCCAGGCCGTCGCCCTCTGTGCCCAGCACGATGGCAAGGCGCGGCTCGGCACGCAGCGCGGGGTCATCGATGCTGACGGCGCGGCTGTCCAGTGCCATGGCGGCAGTTTTAAAGCCGAGCGCGTGCAGGCGGGCCATCCCGGCCTCGGGCCAGTCGGCAGGGCTGTCACCCAGCGTTGCCCACGGCACCTGGAACACCGTGCCCATGCTGACGCGGACGGCACGGCGGCAGAGCGGGTCGCAGCAGGACGGCGAGAGCAGCACCGCATCCATGCCCAGTGCGGCGGCCCCGCGGAAGATGGCCCCGATGTTGGTGGAATCCACGATACCCTCCAGCACCGCGACGCGGCGGGCGTCTCTGCACAGTGCCTCGACGCTGCGCGGCTGCGGACGGCGCATGGCACAGAGCACACCCCGGGTCAGCGCGTAGCCGGTCAGGGCCTGCAGCACGCTGCGGTCCGCGGTGTAGACGGCGGCGTCGGGGCAGCGGGCCAGCACGCCCGCGGCGGGGCCGTCGATCTGGCGGCGCTCCATCAAAAAGGAGAGCGGTTCGCACCCGGCGTCCAGCGCCGTGCCGATGACCTTGGGGCTTTCGGCGATGAAGATACCCTTTTCGGGCTCCAGCTTATTGCGCAGCTGGGCCTCGGTGAGCCTGGTGTAAGGCGCCAGCTCGGGGGCGGATAAATCTGTGATTTCGATGATATTCATGTTTTCATTTTTCCTTGTAGCGGTGTAGGGGCCGGGCATGCCCGGCCCTGCAGCAATACGGCAGGCGCACCGTTTGTCTCGTATGCGTAGGGCGGGGTGCCCTCACCCCGCCGTGAGCATCCGCGTGGCCGTACCGTAAACGGGTCACATGGCGTGGTTGGCGGCGGCATGAGGGCATGCCGCCCTACAGTTTTCCCGGCAGCGGGTACCGACCGCAAGCCCGCGGGCCGGGCATGCCCGGCCCCTACAAAGCATACAACACTTCCGCAAAAATTGCAAACAAAACCCGCCGCCCATGGGGCTTGCAACCCACGGGCGGCGGTGTTCTATAGAATCCCTGTTCCCTCTAAAAGACTTTACAAATTACTCGACAGCGTCAAGAGCCTGTGCCAGATCGGCGATGATGTCGTCGACGTGCTCGGTGCCGATGGACAGGCGGATCGTGTTGCGGCCGATGCCCACATCGGCAAGCTCCGCATCGGAGAGTTGGCCGTGGGTCGTGGTGGCCGGGTGGATTACAAGGCTCTTGACATCGGCGACATTGGCCAGCAGAGAGAAAATCTGCAGATGATCGATGAACTCGAAGGCCTCCTTCTGGCCGCCCTTGATGTTGAAGGTGAAGATCGACGCGCCGCCGTTGGGGAAATACTTCTCATACAGGGCGTGGTCGGGGTGGTCGGGCAGGCTGGGGTGGTTGACCT
>OLRG01002451.1_pt1 | contig 13123 bp, 9 predicted proteins | sample 1672331 | NCBI WGS metagenome assembly OLRG01 (sample SAMEA3136672, study PRJEB25190) | human gut metagenome
CTTGTGAGCATTGCGCTCGTGTGGGTTCAAGTCCCATCTTCCGCATTTTTTATTTTATTCAAGAAATGTTAATGGCCTGCAGCATGCCTGTTTTGCAGGTCTTTTTTAATTTCATACAAAACGGACATGTTGCCTGCCGTAGACGACATCATAATTTATAAAGCATAACTATTGCACGCCTATGGATGCCCTCGCAGCTGTCGACCGCATTCGTAATCCGGGTTGCCATGCTTACTCACAGGCTTTCGATCATGCAGGCATGGCTTATTCTTGGACACCTTCTGGAACTTTCATAATAAAATACCACCCATAATTTGTTTCCTGTTTTAACCAGGTGCAAATTACGGATGGTATTCTTTTTATCTTAGAAAAATTTTCCTTACTTCGGCAGTTCCGTCACCGTCTCCAGCTTAAAGCCTTCCCACATATCCGCGGAAATATTCCACTCTCTTAAATCCGTAACGATCTTATGATAAAAAGCCTGTCCGCCGCGGACAATGTCATAAGTACGCGCATCCCCTCTTGCTTCCAAGTGACGGCCAAAGCTGCAGTTGGTCACATCCTCAGGACCATAGTCATCCACATCCCCGCCTGGCCAGAAAATATACAGCCGCGGAATGTCATCAATCTGGCGAAGATCAATGCCTGCCAGCCTTAAGAACTTCTTGCCCACAGATTCATGCGCCGTAAACACATGGGAATAGCGCCATACCGTTCTTGTAAAATCAGACACGCGGAACTGTCCAAGCCAGTCCTCGTCCATCATTCCGTCCTGGGTCTCTCTGGATACGATCACCACTATAGGGAATAACCGTTCCGGATCTTTCAGTGCCGTAAGAAGGTTTCCAAACATTTCCTCTCTTATAATGCGGCGTCTGTTGGAGCACTCGGTTCCATTGACAATTCCGATATTGTCAACAATTGTCTTGTAATATCCTGGATAGCTGAAAAATGTAACCCCCGGATCCTGAATGGTATGCTCCCGCTCCGGCTGCGCATATCCGTTGCAAACCTTCAAGATGACTTCTTCCTGCCTGGAAACCTCAAGTCCTGCCTCTGAATACCAGATGCGGCCGCCCACCTCCATATCCATATGCCTTACGTGCATATTCAGACGGCGATTGGCAGGATCATAATTCACAGCTACATGATAGGCCAGAATATCCGCATGATAGGTGCTGGTCTTCTGGGGCATTCCTTTAAACAAAACGCCATATTTGCCCACGATCCAGCTGTAAATGCCGTCTGCTGCCTGCTGGAAAATCTCGGAAGCAGAAGCAGAAGTTCCCTCCTTCAGACGGCTTCCGTCTACCTTTGTGCACATCTGGAATACATTGTGCCGAATCAGCGGCTTCATTTCGTAATGCCAGGACTCTCCAAGGCTTTCCTCACGGCCATCATTGTATACGTCACGTTCCTTAAAAATAGCACTTAAGCGGCTGTCATGAAACTGGCTGTCGTTTAACAGCGCAATAATGGTATTTACATTGATCGGCACCTTGCGGCTGCGGTGAAGCAGCTGATCCACCAGAGTCTGCTTGCTGGTCTTGTAAATACGCTTGGCCAGATTCTCCACCTGCAGATTACAGTCCTCATCCAGAAGCTGTGCCACCTCAGGATAGAGCTGTCCCTCTCCAAGCTTCAAACGAAAATGGCTCTTGATCATATCGCTCCATCTTCCGGATTTGTAAAGGGAATGTCCAAGATCCTCAAACAGGGTTACCATGGATTTATCACAAAGCTCCAACGTCGCCAGAATGCTGTTAAAATACCGGGAAAATCCCTTGTAGTTCTTCCACAGCTCTTCTCCCTTGTACCGCATGTCATGCTCAATCTCATGCCAGCCTTCGAAAAACATGGTCTTGATCTGGATTTCAAAGGTATCATCAATATACATATCCCATGTCTCCGGGGAAATCTCAGATCTTAAATATTCAGGAAGCCTGCACACACCGTTTAGCTTGGTGGGCTTAAACTCCTCCTCACTGCGCTCGGAAGTGGACCATCCGATCACATCAAAGGTATTCTCCACAATATTCTGGCAAATCTCCACATCATCATCAAAGTACAGATTGATCCGGACACCCACCAGATCCTGAAGCTTCTTATTCTCTGCGCCATAATCCTTCAGGGCAAATTTATGAGCCATGGAGGATGCGGTCTTAATCCTGGAAAAAACCCTGTAATATAAGCCGCACTGCTCCAGACGGTCACTGATAATGCGCTTCAGATCCTGTTCCACAATAGCCGGAACCTTCACCTTAGCAGCCAATTCCTCCTTTGTGAAAATTACTCGTTTCTGTTCACTCACTAATTCTACACCACCAATTTATTCTACATTTCTTACGTTCTTTTAAACAATACATGTCAGAAACCATTTTTCTTTTCGTTTCTGTCACTAAACATACACTTCAGTATACCAGAATTTCAACAAATAAAAAAGGGATAATCCGAAATATCATGGAAAAAATTAAGGATAAGATTTTTACAAAAAGCAGTTGCTTTTTCGCCAGCTATGGAATATACTTGTCTGAACATCTGAAAAATCTTTATTCCAATCTGAAAATGAATTCTGTTTTCGTTTTATGTTCCAGACTTTTATGAAAATTGAATAGACTTTATACTTTGGCTGTGATATAGTATATCTAAACAATATTTCGTATCTGAAATGTATTTTTCTAAAAGGAGGTGTATTTCCCATGATCGATCCCGAATTAAAAGATGTTCTTCTTAACATTAACCAGAATGTTATCACCTTGCAGGTAGGAATGAATGAACTGCGTTTTGATGTGAATGAGCTGAAGTCCGATGTGACCGGATTGAAGTCCGACGTAACTATACTGAAGTCCCAAATGGTTGAGCTGCGCTCTGATGTAGCTAAGCTGGAATCCAGAATGGATAGACTGGAATCCAGGATGGATAAACTGGAATCCAAAGTAGATAAACTGGAATCCAGGATGGATAAACTGGAATCCAAAGTAGATAAGCTGGAATCCAGGATGGATAAACTGGAATCCAAAGTAGATAAGCTGGAATCCAAAGTAGATAAACTGGAATCCAAAGTAGATAAGCTGGAATCCAGGATGGATACCCTTGACGACTCTGTACACAAGATCCACTTAACGCTGGAAAACGAAACCAACCGCAAGATCAGCGTCCTCTTCGATTCCCGCGTTGATGAAATACGTCACCGTCAGGAAAACGCTGAAACACGCGAAAAGGTTGCCAACCTGGAAATGCGGGTTGACAACCTTGAAAAAACTGTAATGGCATCCTGACCAGTTCTGCATACATATCCCTGGCCTTAGAGCCGATTAAAAAAAGGCTCCAGAGCGTGTTTGAAACAGGCTCTGGTATAAGGTCTGTTCAATTTTCATAAAAAGCTTTTTCAGAAACACTTCTTACAGGCTTCATACCCTTGGGCCTCTGCCTGGGAAAGAGGCTCCTGATAGGCCTTATCCGGGTTCATATTACCACAGTCCGGAATGCTGTGGTATTTGCTTCCTGTAGCAGAGATCCATACCATCTCTTCCTGGCTGTTCTGAGCTGAATCAGCTTCTATGGAATCCGTATCATGATTCTCCCTGATCATCATACTGTTCCCCGGCAAATCCCTGCGTCTCGCTTTCTCCCGCAGGACTTTTTCCATCCCCGGAAGTATAATCATTACAGGGATCCATATTCCAGGAAAGAGAATTCCCGTCAGAAGAAACTACAATCGTCCCCTGTTCATCTGTACGGTACACCTGGATACCCATGTCGGACAGTTTTTCCATCGTCTCTTCATGAGGGTGTCCGTACATATTTCCTGCGCCGCAGCTGATCACTGCATACTCCGGAACTGTCGCCTGCAAAAAATCCCAGCTGGTGGATGTTGCAGATCCGTGATGTCCCACACTTAACACATCACAGCTAAGGTCAATTCCGGAAGATACCATGTCAGCCTCGCTGTTGTAATCCGCATCCCCGGTAAAAATAAAACTGTTTTCCCCATTTGTCAGCCTGATTGCCACAGAATTGGCATTGCTCTCTTTGCTGATATTTTGCGGAGACAAAATCGTAAATTTCCCGGAACCGAATTCATATTCTGTTCCCACAGCCGGATGCTGTACCGTAAGCCCCTGCGCTGCGACTCCATCCATAAAGGAATCATACAGCGAGGAATCGTGGACATAGTCTGCTCCAATCACATTTGCCACATCAAAGGCATTCAAACATCCAATCAATCCGCTGACGTGGTCCTCATCATAATGGGAAGAAATCAGATAATCAATCTCCGAAATCTGCCGTTCCTGCAAATAGGATACCACAAAGCTGGATGCGCTTCTGGGACCGCCATCATACAGCAAAGTCTGCCCTTCCGATTCCACCAGAACAGACAACCCCTGCCCTACATCCAGAAAATGTACCGTCATGCTGCCATCTGCTGCCCAAACCGCTTTCGTATTTTGCGGAAGCAGAATTCCTGCAAAGAGCATTGCAAACATCAGCAGAAATCTTCCCACACGTTTTCTTAAATTTTTCATTTTTTCCCTTCTTTCGTATATTTTCTGTTTCTATTATAACCGAACTTCGTACCAACAAACAGCCCTGAATTTTCTCAGCTCATCTTTCCCACACATCCGGCATATAATACCCAGAAGAGCATTTTATGAGGTCGTCCATGTATTTCAGAAAAACCTTACATGCACAGCAGGAAAATGTAGATCAGGGAACCTTGCAGATAACCGTGCGCTCTGAAGCCGACAACCGTCCTGTAGAAAATGCACTGGTTCGCATTTCCTACACTGGCGATCCCAATAGTGTGATTGAAGAGGTCCGCACCGATTCTTCCGGCAATACCCCTGTCCTCCAGCTGAAAACGCCGCCTTTGGAATACAGCTTAAATGCTACTGAGGAAGCCCAGCCCTACGCAGAATATTCCATGCAGATTGAAGCTGAGGATTTCCATTCGGAGGAAATTGCAGGCACAGAAGTCCTTCCGGCTATCCTCGCCAAACAGCCTGTACTTTTAAACCCGCGGCAAAGCTCTGTCGCCGACAGCCGTGTCGTCATTCCTCCACACACACTTTTTTACGAGTATCCGCCCAAAATACAGGAATCTGAAATCAAGCCAGTAAATGAAACCGGAGAAATCGTGCTGAGCAAAGTAGTTATCCCTGAATATATTGTTGTTCACGACGGACCCGTAGGCGATAATTCCGCCTCCAACTATTATGTGCGCTACCGGGATTACATCAAAAATGTTGCCAGCAGTGAAATCTACGCCACCTGGCCCGACGATACGATCCGAGCCAATGTTCTGGCAATTATGTCCTTTACCCTAAACCGGGTATACACAGAGTGGTACCGCAACAAGGGAAAAGACTATACCATCACCTCCTCCACTGCTTATGACCACAAATGGATCCGTGGAAGAAATATTTTTAATACCATTGACCGCATAGTAGATGAACTGTTTGAAAACTATCTTTCCAGGCCAAATGTACGTCAGCCCATTCTTACACAATACTGTGACGGAGAACGAGTGCAATGCCGTGACCGGGGATGGATGACCCAGTGGGGAAGTAAGCGCCTTGGAGATCAGGGATATTCCCCTATTGAGATTCTGCGCTATTTTTATGGAAGTGACATGTATATCAATGTTGCGGAGGAGATTTCCGGCATCCCTTCTTCCTGGCCGGGTTACGACTTGGATATAGGTGCATCAGGAAGTAAGGTTGTACAGCTCCAGGAGCAGTTAAATGCCATCAGTCAGGCATACCCCGCACTTCCAAAGGTAAATCCGGATGGCATATATGGCTCTCAGACTCAGGCTTGCGTGCGAAAATTCCAGAACATTTTCGGACTGCCGGAAACCGGAATCGTAGACTATCCCACCTGGTACAAAGTTCAGGAAGTCTACGTAGGTGTCACCCGAATCGCCGAGCTTCAGTAAAAAGCCTTCGCACAACGCAGCACTGCCGCTTACGCCAAGATTTCTCTTTTGCGAAGCGGCAGCCTGTAATACAGTTTTTTATCTTGGCCATCTCTCTTCCCTGGGCAGAAGCGGGGAGTAGTCATTTTGTCCACCTTTTTCCTGATACCAGTATGCCACACTGGAAACATCATCCTGTCTCTCAAACAGGCCGTTATGGCACATACCAATCTGCTGGATGGTCACGCGGATATCTTCCTCAAAATAAACCGGATCCGGAATATGGAAGCGATACATGCCTCGCATAGGAGGACAGTCATCGTTGTAATAGGGGTGGTAAGTCAGTTCGTCCTGTTTTGAATAATAAGGATAACCTAAAAATGGTGTAGAATAAGTCTGCTCCACTGTTCTGCCGTCCTCCTGCTTGGCAAAGCTCCAGGAACCACCTACATAATCCTCTGTTCCGGTTCCGCAGATTGTTGGAAATTCCACATCTCCGTCCAGATAAAATTTCACTTCGCCTTCGCCCCACCAATATCTCTCCAAGGTCTGCAGAGCAAGGTAAGTTCCCACATAAATTCCTCTTCCATGGACACCATCCAGAATGGTATAATCTTTCTTTTTTTCAGTTACAGACTCCCGGTTCCATTTTGCATGGAAATACAGAACAGGATCCGGAAGACTGTCGTACAGACAGTAATCAATCTGATAGAAAAATGCCGGGATAGGATTTTTGTGTTCATTTATCAGTTCAATTTTCGCCCTTTTGGTAAATGGCATGGAAAAATAGCTGTTCATTCCTCTTGCAGGGACTACAGCAATGGGGTATGAATTTACAGTGCACTCTTTTCCAAAACCACAACAGAAGAAGTCTCCCAGAGGCACTTCCACAGACGGGTGCTCCTCATCATCCCAGGTCATCCGCAAAACCAGATCACGGAGCACAAAGCAGTCTCCTTCTGAGGTTTTGGCATCTACTGTAATCCAGATATGGTTGATCACTCCGCAGCCCTTAATATCACCAAGAACTGTAGTACTCCCCGGCAGCAGATTCAAAAGGCAGGGACTTCCCTTCCTTCCTGTGCCAAGGTTACTGGCTGCTGTTCCTCCCTTGCCTTTTTCCCCTGTAGGGTTCTCCGCATTAATGGCCCTTGAACGTCCGAATTTGCCATAAGGCAAAATATCATGCATAAAATTCATAATTAACAGCACCTCCTGAATTTTTCTATATTTTGCCACAGGTATTCTGTCAATTCAAGAGATTCCTGTTATTTTTTTCCAAACAAGGTTTCCCTAGTATGGCATCCATCTAGTTCTGAATACTTCAGCCTTCTGCCAGCTCCCGCATCAGCGCAGATACTGTAGTGATTTCCCGAATCCGGCCTGTATTAGAGCCGCAGAAAATCAGACCATTCTCCACATCCCCATTCACAGCCTGAATCAGGGCATTTGTAATACAATAGGGAACCTGCCCGGGATTACACTTTTCCAGGCAGTGATAACATTTTTTCACAGGAATACGGCCGGCTTCCACAGTCTCCACAAAGTGATTTCTCACAGCTCTTCCCGGCATTCCTACAGGACTTTGTACAATCTGGATATCTTCTTCCCTTGCATCAATGTATGCCTGCTTGTACCGCTCATCTGCGTCGCACTCTTCGGTCGCCACAAACCGGCTTGCAATCTGCACACCATCTGCTCCAAGCGACAGCACATGATCAATGTCACTTCGGTCAAAAATCCCACCTGCTACAACCACAGGAATTTCCCTGGAAAACTTTTCCTCATACTCTTTTTTACAGGAAATAATATCTCGGATTTCCTGATCAAAATCCAGATCTGCCCTATGGTCCAGCTGCTCCCTGGAAAATCCCAGATGTCCCCCAGCCTCCGGTCCTTCAATGACGATCAGATCTGCCGTGCGGTTATAACGGTGTGCCCACATTTTCAGTATCAGCTGTGCTGCACGTTTAGATGAGACAATTGGTGCAATCTTTGTTCTGCAGGTTTCCGGCACCAGTTCCGGCAGGTTTACAGGAAGTCCTGCGCCGCTGATAATAAGATCTGCACCGGCTGCCACAGCCTCATGTATATGTTCTTTGTAATGCTTCAATGCTGCCATAACATTAACACCAATCAGTCCCCGTCCCTTTGCAATCTCACGGGCTTTTAAAATATGCCTGCGGATTGCGCGAAGATTACAGGCTGCCGGATCTTTTTCAAAGCCTTCCTCATCGTATCCAATCTGTGCTGTAGAAATAACCCCTACGCCTCCTTCGGCCGCTACAGCCCCAGCCAGAGAGCTTCTGCTGACTCCGACTCCCATTCCTCCCTGAATAATGGGAAGCTCTGCAATTTTATCTCCGATTCTAAGACATTTCAGACTGCTTTTATACTCTCTATCCACAATAAAACCCTCCATAGTATTTAGTTTGGCATTTAGTTTGATTATAAAACTATTTTATTATAAAGGGTTGTTCATATTCTGTCAAGCTCCCATCAAAAAACAAAAAAACCAGGAGCTGTGCAAACGTAAAGGTTTGCATCAGCTCCTGGTGGTAAATGCATCTTTATTTTCAGAATATTTTCAGAATGTCATTGTACATGACCACAACCATCAAAACCATCAGTACCATCAGCCCGGCAAAATGGATGGTGCCTTCCACCTGGCGGTTGACAGGCTTTCTGCGCACTGCCTCAATGATGAGGAATACCAGACGGCCGCCGTCCAGTGCTGGCAGGGGAAGAAGGTTCATAACCCCAAGGTTTGCGGATAGCAGGGCTGCCATGTACAGCATATTCACCCAAATTGCCAGCATTCCCTCACTCTTGCTCTCCTCATAGGTGCTTCCGATGGCATCCACAACGCCAACCGGCCCGCTGAGATCCTTCACCCCAAGACCTCCTGTAAGAAGCTCCTTCAGGCTAAGCAAGGTGGAGCGGATCAGATATTTTACTTCCAAAGCACCGTATTTCAGCACGCCGAAGCCCTCTGCCTTGGTATAGGCAAGGTTGTAGGAAAATTTCAGAACCGCAGTGCGGTACTCTTTAGGCGTTACATCTGCAGTGTATTCCAGGCCGTCTCTTTCATAGGTGATGGTCACAGTCTCGCCGGTAAGAGGATGATCTGCAAGATAATTGGTATAATCCTCTGCATTCTCCAGGCAGGTGCCATTGATGGAAGTAATCACATCCCCAGGCTCCACACCGGTTTCTGACAGACCCATTCCCGGGATCAGGGATTCTACCTCAAGGGAATCCGTATTCTTCCGGTTAAAGCCAAGAAGATACCGAACCTGCACATCCGGCTTGAAAGACAGCTCCACATCTTTCCCATCCCGTTCAACGGTCATGTGGATGGTCTCATCCTCCTGGACGCTGTTCAGGTACATATAAAGATACAGGTCCCTTGCCAGGTCTATGTGATACCCCTGATATTCCTTGATGATATCCCCCTCCTGAAGACCAGCCTCTGCCACTGTAGAACCGCTTTCCACCTGGGTAACCTCAGCTGGATCATATCCCACCAGAGAAACAATGATCACTGTTATCACAAATGCCAGGATAAAGTTGAACACAGGTCCTGCCGCAACTGTGGCGATTCTGCCCCATACAGGCGCTCCGTTAAAGGTTCCCGGCGCTTCGTCCTCCATATCCTCTCCCATCATGGCACAGGAACCGCCGATGGGAAACAGCTTCAGAGAGTACCTGGTTCCGTTCTTCACCGTACTGAGAAGTCTTGGTCCCATTCCAAGAGAAAACTCTGTTACTACGATTTTATTTTTCTTTGCCAGAAGGAAATGTCCCAGCTCATGAAAAAGAATGATCCCACTGAAAATCAAAATTGCCAGAATAATTTTCAATCTACCACCTGCTTTCGATCCATTTATAAGTCTCCGCCTCAACAGCCAGTATCTCGTCCAGGTCAGGATTTGCGATTACCTGATGTCTGTCCATAGACTGTCCGATAATCTCATAAATATCCAGAAAGCCGATCTTTTCCTGCAGAAATTTCTTAACTGCCAGCTCATTTGCCGCATTAAATACAGTCGGCATGCTGCCTCCTGCCCTGGCAGCGTCCATTGCCATAGGAAGTCCCAGGAAGGTTTCCATATCCGGATCCTCGAAGGTGATCTCTTTTAATTTGTGGAAATCAAGACGCTCTCCCTCTAAGTATCTGCGCTCCGGATAGTAAAGGGCATACTGGATGGGAAGACGCATATCCGGAGTTCCAAGCTGGGCCATCACCGCGCCGTCTTTAAACTCCACCATGGAGTGGATAATGCTCTTTGGCTGGACAACTACCTGAATGTGATCCAGGTCTACATCAAACAGCCACTTGGCTTCCATTACCTCAAGGCCTTTGTTCACCAGGGTAGCAGAATCTACGGTGATCTTCTGTCCCATCACCCAGTTGGGGTGCTTCAGGGTATCCGCAAGAGTTACATTCTTTAACTCATCTCTTTTTCTTCCGCGGAAAGGACCGCCGGATGCAGTGATCAGAAGCTTCTCCACCTGCTCTCTTTTTTCCCCGTGAAGGGCCTGGAAAATGGCACTGTGCTCACTGTCCACAGGAAGGATCTGAACGCCGTATTCTTTTGCCATTGGAATGATCAAATGACCAGCTGTTACAAGAGTCTCTTTATTGGCAAGGGCAATGTCCTTGCCTGCCTTAATTCCTTCCATAGTAGGACGGATTCCGATCATTCCCACAACAGCTGTTACCAAAATGTCCGTCTCAGGCATACGGGCAAGCTCCAGAAGCCCATCCATTCCGGATACGATCTTCACATCCATATCCTGAAGGCGGACGGCCAGGTCCTTTGCCGCATTTTCATCCCACACTGCGATCAGCTTAGGATGAAACTCCCTTGCCTGCTCTTCCAGCATTTTTACATTTCTTCCGGCGCTGATTCCCAGCACTTCAATATCACCATTGGCTCTTACCACATCCAGTGTCTGGGTACCAATGGACCCTGTAGAGCCTAAAATTGCAATTTTTTTCATGTAAATATCCTCTCAAATTCAATATGAACCACTTCCGGAAAACCTCGCCTCAAGGCATCCATGTTTCCAGGATCAGATTCCCAGCACCAGCTTCGCCAGGAAGTAAATGGCAGGTGCGGTAAAGATCACACTGTCAAAACGGTCCAGAATTCCGCCATGTCCCGGAATCAGTTTGCCATAGTCCTTGATTCCCTGGTTTCTCTTAATTGCAGAAGCTGCAAGGTCTCCTACCATAGAAATCAAAGCGCCCACTGCACAGATCAGGGCATACTCTGCCATAGGGCCGCCTGTAGCAGCTGCGTAGATCACGCCCAGAAGAGCTGCTCCTGCCACGCCGCCGATTCCGCCTTCCACAGATTTCTTCGGGCTTAAAACAGGTGCCATCTTGTGCTTGCCGATCAGCATTCCCACGCAGTATGCACAGGTATCACATCCCCATGAACAAAGGAAGATCAGCCATACCAGGAATTTGCCATCCGGCAGGTTTCTGGTAAGATAAATAAAGGAAAGCATCACTGCCACATATACCACGCCGAAAAATGCAGGCATTACCTGCTCGGCATGAAAACGGGGATAATTAAATACATACACAAACATAAAGATCATGAACGCAATAATAACGCCCATCATTCCATATTTCTCAAAATCTGCTGCCATCAGCACATAATAGATCACAGCACCTAAGTATCCTGCAATTTCCAGTGCGTTAAACTGATCTGTGCGAACCTTCATGGCCTTATACAGCTCCTGCATTCCGATCAGGGAAATGCCAAGCAGTGTGAAGAACAGCACGTAGCCGCCGCTGATAATGGTGAGAAGCGCCACTGCCACCAGCACGATTCCGCTTAACAGTCGTGTCTTAAACATGTTATTCCTCCTTCACTCCGCCGTATCTTCTGTCTCTTTGATTATATTTCTCGATAGCCTGTATTAATTCTGGTTTGTGGAAATCTGGCCATGCCACATCGGTAAAATAAAATTCCGTGTAGGCCAGCTGCCACATCAGGAAATTGGAAAGCCGCTGCTCCCCGCTGGTGCGGATCAGAAGATCCGGGTCCGGCACGCCTGCTGTGTCCAGATAGCTTTCAATCCTGCTCTCTGTCACCTCATCCGGTGAAAGCTTTCCGTCGGCTACATCCTGGGCCATTTTTTTCATGCCTCTTGTGATCTCATCACGGCTTCCGTAATTCATGGCAATCTGGAAATACAGCTCATCGTAATCCTTGGAAAACTCCTCCAGCTTGTGGATGCTCTCCTGGATATCCGGTGCAAAAGCAGAAATATCACCGATGATCTTGATCTTCATCTTATTGTCTCTGGAAATCTTAATACACTTCTTCAGATAGCTGCGGAACAGCTTCATAAGACCGTCTACTTCCTCCCTGGAACGCTTCCAGTTCTCTGTGGAAAAAGCGTAGACCGTCAGGTATTTCACGCCCAGATCCTTAATATCATAGCAGACCTGCTCCAGATTGGCGCAGCCTTTTATATGTCCATAGCCGCGGGGCATTCCCTTTGCCTTCGCCCAGCGTCCGTTTCCATCCAGGATGATGGCAATATGATTGGGTACGTTCATAGTTCTCTCCCTGTTCTTTCGTTTTTCTTTATAAGGCAGAAGAGAGCTCTTTTCCAGAGCTCTCTTTACGCTGTTTCCCTGCAAAAGGGGCAGACAGCAGACATATCCTTTTATACAGTCATAATCTCTTTTCCCTTGAGTTCAACTGCTGCATCTACATCCTTGATGTATTTGTCTGTAAGCTTCTGGATCTTGTCTTCCAGTTCTTTGATCTCGTCCTCGGATACATCCTCTTCTTTTTTCAGTTTCTTGTATGCATCGTTGGCATCACGGCGGATGTTGCGGACTGCAACCTTGGCAGCTTCGCCTTTTTTCTTGATATCCTTTACAAGATCTTTACGGCGCTCCTCTGTAAGCTCCGGGAAAATAAGGCGGATCACTTTACCATCGTTGTTCGGGTTCAGTCCCAGGTCAGAGGTAAGGATTGCTTTCTCGATTCCCTTGATCAGGCTGGATTCCCATGGCTGGATCTGGATCATACGTGCTTCAGGAACTGTAATATTGGCAACCTGCTGCAGAGGTGTCGGTGCTCCGTAATAGTCTACGGTAAGTTTGTCAAGAATATGCGGATTTGCACGTCCTGCACGGATTGTAGCAAGCTCGCTCTCCAGGCTTGCCAGTGT
>OLRG01002466.1_pt1 | contig 13054 bp, 8 predicted proteins | sample 1672331 | NCBI WGS metagenome assembly OLRG01 (sample SAMEA3136672, study PRJEB25190) | human gut metagenome
AAATGCAGGAAGAAACTCAGCTTGTATATCAGAAATACGGTGTTTCACCTACCGGCAGCTGTGTGCAGCTGTTGATCCAGTTTCCTGTCCTGATGGCATTATGGCAGGTTATTTACAAAATTCCTGGTTATGTTGGCAGTGTAAAGAATGTTTTCACAGGCCTTGTTGATCAGATCACAAGCGTAAGTGGCTACACAGACCTGATCCAGAGCTTTATCACAGACAATAAGATGACTCGTGTACAGCTGGCGCTGGATAACGGAAAAGCGACCAGTAATTCCGTCATCGATTTCCTTTATGCATTATCTCCATCTCAGTGGAAAGATCTTGCATCAATGGATCAGTTTAAGGGATTTGCAGATACCATTAACACCACATCTGCAGAAATTTCCAAAATGCAGAATTTCTGTGGATTAAACATTGCAGATCAGCCTTTGAACTACATTAAGGCTGCTTTTGAGGGAGCATCTATTGCACTGGCAATCGCTGCACTTCTGATTCCTATTCTTGCATGGGCGACTCAGGTACTGAACTATAAGCTTATGCCACAGGCTACTTCATCTGCTGAAGGAGCTGTTGATACGATGCAGGCTTCCATGAAGACTATGAATACGGTTATGCCGCTTATGTCAGCAGTATTCTGTTTCACATTTCCGGTAGGTCTTGGTATTTACTGGATCGCAAGTGCGGTTGTAAGAAGTGCTCAGCAGTGGTTTATCAATCGTCATCTTGATAAGATGGATATCAATGATCTGGTAAACGAGAACATGAAGAAGATGGAGAAACAGCGTACGAAGGAAGGACTTCCGCCGCAGAAGATCACCAATCAGGCAAACCAGTCTACTAAGAATATCAATACCAAGATTGATAAAGGTTCCAGTAACACAAACGCAGAAGAGAGAACCAGAAAAGTAGAGGAATCCTACCAGAATGCAAGAAATGCAAAACCTGGAAGTATTACAGCAAAAGCAAATATGGTCAGGGATTTTGACGAGAAAAACAAGAAGAAGTAATTGTTGTCGGGAACGGAGGGTTTCATAGATGGAGGAGTTTATCCAGTTTTCAGCAAAAACGAAAAATGAAGCAATCACCAAGGCGTGCATCGAATTAGGTGTTTCCAGTGATCAGCTGGAAATTGAAGTGGTTTCTGAAGGTAGTTCCGGATTTTTTGGCATCGGAAGCAAACCGGCAATCATAAAAGCACGCAAGATCAATACAGTTTCTGAAGAGGATGAGATACAGGAAATCGTTGATACTGTGAAAGTTGATGCGATCAAAGAAGAGCAGACCAGAAAGCCTGCCAAAACTTTTGTAAAAGCTGAAAAACCGGCTCCAAAGAGTGAACCGGAGAAAGCAGCTGTAAAAGAAGCAAAAGAGCCGAAGTCTTTTAAGGAAACAAAAGAAAAACAGCCGCGTCAGCCGAAGGAAAAAACCTTCAAGGAGCGTCCTGTAAAAGAAAAACCGGCAAAAGAAAAAATGCCGAAAGAGCCAAGAGAAGAGAAGCCGAAACAGTCCAAACCTGTTGAGATCATCACAGATCCGGCAGAGATCAAAGAAGTGGAAGAGAGAGCAATTGTTTTCCTTCGCGACGTATTTGCATCTATGAATCTTGGTGAAGTGGAGATCACTTCCAAATACAACACAAATGACGGTTGTCTGGAAGTTGCTTTTGAAGGAGAGGATATGGGAATTCTCATCGGTAAGAGAGGACAGACCCTTGATTCCCTTCAGTATCTTACAAGCCTTGTTGTAAACAAGGGAAAAGCAAACTATATCAGAGTAAAGCTCGATACAGAAGATTACCGCAGACGTCGTAAAGAGACTCTGGAGAATCTTGCAAGAGGAATTGCCTACAAGGTTAAGAAAACCAGAAAGCCAGTTGTACTTGAGCCGATGAATCCATATGAGAGAAGAATCATTCACTCAGCACTTCAGGGTAACAAGTATGTGGAGACTGTCAGCGAGGGCGAAGAGCCGTATCGTCATGTGGTTGTAAAATTAAAAAGATGGTAAATCTTGCATAAAACATCTGAATGTGTTATAAAAGATTTGCAGAATGAATAAGAGGTTATTCCAGGTGAAAGATGGAAGAACTGAAGCGTTATGCTTTTGTTTTAATATCTTTCCCTGGGGTAACTTTTTTTGTATAATAAAATGATATGAGTGTCAAAAGATGTGTTAAGTTTATAATTTGGATTGTAATTTACATGGAGGAAATCACATGAATACAACAATTGCAGCGATATCTACTGCTGTGAGTGCTTCGGGAATCGGAATCATCCGAATCAGCGGCCCGGAAGCCATGGACGTTATATCCCGCATTTACCGTTCTAAGGGCGGGAAAAAGAAAATTAAAGAAGTGCCCACCCACACCATTCATTATGGTTATATTTATGACGGGGAAGAAATCGTGGATGAAGTTCTGGTCATGGTCATGCGCGCACCCAAAACATTCACAGGAGAAGATACCGTGGAGATTGACTGTCACGGCGGTGTCTATGCCATGAACCGGGTTCTGGAAACGGTTTTGAAAAACGGCGCCAAGATTGCCGGCCCCGGAGAGTTTACCAAGAGAGCTTTCCTGAACGGCAGACTGGATCTTTCCCAGGCAGAGGCAGTTATGGATGTGATCCAGGCGAAGAATGAATATGCGTTGAAAAGCTCCATGAGTCAGCTGAAAGGTTCTGTACAAAAGACCATCAAGGAGATTCGAAGCAACCTGATCTACGAGATTGCTTTTATCGAGTCTGCCCTGGATGATCCGGAGCATATCAGCCTTGAGGGATATCCACAGAAATTGCATGGGATCGTGGAAAAAGAGCAGAAATCCATCGAAGAGCTGTTGAAAACTTCCACAGATGGCAAGATCATCCGGGAAGGAATTGAGACGGTTATCGTGGGTAAGCCAAATGCAGGTAAGTCATCTCTGTTAAACCTTCTTGTAGGGGAAAATAAGGCCATTGTAACGGATATTGAGGGTACTACAAGAGATATTCTGGAGGAGTATATTACCCTTCATGGAATTACGCTGAAAATTGTAGATACGGCAGGTATCCGCGAGACAGAAGATGTGGTGGAAAAAATCGGTGTTTCCAGAGCCAGGGAGGTTGCAAAGGGTGCAGATCTGGTGTTATACGTAGTAGACAGCTCTACACCGCTTGATGAAAATGATGAAGAAATCATTGAAATGCTGAAAGACAGAAAAGCAATTGTACTGTACAATAAAACAGATCTTGCTTCGGCTGTGAGTATGGAGGCATTAAAGGAGAAAATCAACCATCCTCTCATTCCGATTTCTGCGAAAGAGGAGACTGGAATTGCCCAGCTGGCGGATACCATTAAGAGTATGTTTTTCAGTGGGAAAATTTCTTTTAACGATGAGGTTTATATTACAAATGCCCGTCACAAAGAGGCACTGGAAGAGGCAGAAGAGAGTCTTGCAATGGTAAAACAGAGCATCGAGGATGGCATGCCGGAAGACTTCTTTTCCATTGATCTGATGGCTGCTTATGGAAGCCTTGGAAAGATCACAGGAGAGGAAGTTGGGGAAGATCTGGTGAATGAGATATTTAGTAAGTTTTGTATGGGTAAGTAGTGGCAGAGGGACGCGATTTGGCAAATGATATTCCACGCAGGTCGTCGCAACGCTCCTGAAATGACCTGCTTAGGAATATCAGTTGCCGAATCGCTGTGCACTGGTTAGGATAATATATGAATGAGTGTGTTATAGAGGAGATAAAAATGAAACATTTAGAGGAGAATTATGACATAGTAGTGGTCGGTGCTGGACACGCTGGCTGTGAGGCAGCGTTGGCTGGGGCGAGACTGGGAGTGAGTACGATCATGTTTACGGTAAGTGCAGAGAGTATTGCGCTGATGCCTTGTAACCCAAATGTAGGCGGTAGTTCAAAGGGACATCTGGTCCGCGAGTTGGATGCTCTTGGTGGAGAGATGGGAAAAAATATTGACAAGACTTTTATTCAGTCTAAAATGCTGAACTGTTCCAAGGGTCCGGCAGTGCATTCCCTTCGTGCTCAGGCTGATAAGCAGGCTTACAGTAATGAAATGAGAAAGACGTTGGAGAATCAGGAGAACCTGACCATCCGCCAGGGAGAGGTTACCAAGCTTCTGGTAGAGGATGGCAAGATCACAGGTGTGAAGACGTATTCCGGCGCTGTCTACCATTGTAAGGCGGTAGTTTTGTGTACTGGAACTTATCTGAAAGCACGCTGTATTTACGGTGATGTAAGCAATTATACAGGTCCAAATGGACTGCAGGCAGCCAATTATCTGACTGATTCTCTGAAAGAACTGGGAATTGAAATGTTCCGTTTCAAGACTGGAACACCTGCCCGAATTGCAGGAAATACCATCGACTACAGCAAGATGGAAGAGCAGTTTGGGGATGAGAGAGTAGTGCCATTTTCTTTTTCCACAGATCCGGAGGATGTGCAGATCGAGCAGAAATCCTGCTGGCTGACTTATACCAATGAGACTACCCATGATATTATCCGTGCCAATCTGGATCGTTCCCCGTTGTATTCTGGTATGATCGAGGGAACTGGTCCACGTTATTGCCCGTCTATTGAGGATAAAGTAGTTCGTTTTGCAGATAAAAAAAGACATCAGGTGTTCATTGAGCCAGAGGGAATGTACACAAATGAGATGTACATTGGCGGTATGTCCAGCTCTTTGCCGGAAGATGTGCAGGAGGAAATGTACCACAGCGTACCAGGCCTTGAGCATGCAAAAATTGTGAAGAATGCTTATGCTATTGAGTACGATTGCATTAACCCAAGACAGCTTTATCCAACGCTGGAGTTTAAGAAAATTAAAGGTCTTTTCAGTGGCGGACAGTTTAACGGAAGTTCAGGTTACGAGGAGGCAGCAGCCCAGGGACTGATCGCTGGTATCAATGCAGCCATGGAAGTGCTGGGAAAAGAGCAGCTGATCCTGGATCGTTCTGAGGCTTATATCGGTGTTCTCATTGATGATCTTGTTACAAAAGAGAACCATGAGCCATACCGTATGATGACCAGCCGTGCTGAGTACCGTCTCCTTCTTCGCCAGGATAATGCGGATCTGAGACTTCGTAAAAAGGGCTGGGAGGTAGGTCTTGTAGATGACGAAACCTATGCAAAAGTAGTAGAAAAAGAACGCTTGATAGCGGAAGAAATCCAGCGTGTGGAGAATACAAATGTGGGTATGACAGAGGCAGTTCAGAGCCTTCTGGAAAGCAAAGGAAGCACACCACTTAAGTCAGGAATCAGTCTTGCAGAGCTGATTCGCAGACCGGAGCTTTCTTATGCAGATGTGGCTCCTATTGATAAGAACCGCCCTGAACTTGCCTGGGATGTGCAGGAGCAGGTAAACATTAATATTAAATACGACGGCTATATCCGTCGCCAGATGAAGCAGGTAGAGCAGTTTAAGAAGCTGGAAGCCAAGAAGATCCCGGAGGATCTGGACTATGAGAAAGTAAAGAGCCTGCGTATTGAGGCACGGCAGAAACTGGAACTTTACAGACCTGTTTCCATTGGACAGGCATCCAGAATTTCCGGCGTTTCACCGGCGGATATTTCGGTGCTGCTGGTTTATATGGAGCAGTATGGGAAAAATCGTTAATAAAGGCGCATTTTTGCGCTTACGCAAGTAATAATCATATGCCAGAGCCTGTTTGAAAAATCGTTCCCGCAATCTGCACGCCCCACTTTGCGGTATATTTCATCCGAATTCGGTTGCCGTAGCCCGCTGCAGCGCCCTCATCCGGGTGAAATCTCCCACAAATTGTGACGTACATCTTGCAGAAAGCCTTTTTCAAACACGCTCTAGCGGATTTCACCTTCGTTAAAAACGCACCTGAAATGACCTGCTAAGAAATATTACTTGCAAAAACGCTGTGTATTAAGCAACTGGAAAGTAAGTAGTTTGAGGTATAAGGAGACATATATGGAATACGATTTAACACTCTTTGAGAAAGGACTTGAAGAGCTTGGAATTGCTCTGTCCCAGGAGCAGAAGAAGCAGTTTATCACTTATTATGAGTACCTTGTAGAGAAAAATAAGGTAATGAATTTAACTGCAATTACCGAGTACAACGAGGTAATTTTAAAGCATTTTCTTGACAGTTTATCTATCGTAAAAGTAGGAAGTTTTGACCAGAAAAAGCTGCCGGGAAAGTCCGTGATCGACATCGGAACCGGCGCTGGTTTCCCTGGAATCCCGCTGAAAATTGCTTTTCCGGAGCTTAAAATTACCCTTCTGGATTCTTTGAATAAAAGGGTGAATTTCCTTAATGAAGTAATCGAAATGCTTGGTTTAAAAGACGTAACAGCGCTTCACGGAAGAGCCGAAGACTACGCGAAACAGAAGGAACACAGAGAAAAATACGACTTCTGTGTCTCCCGTGCAGTAGCCAATTTAAGCACCCTTTCCGAGTATTGTATCCCCTTTGTAAAAGAAGGTGGCAGCTTTATTTCCTACAAATCCGGCAAGATAGACGAGGAACTTTCCCAGGCTGAAAATGCCGTAAAAATCCTCGGCGGCAAAGTCCAGAATGTAGTGAAATTTCCCCTTGTGGACACGGATATGGATCGTTCTTTCGTTGTGATCAAGAAGATGAAACCGACCGCTAAGAAGTACCCAAGAAAGGCTGGCTTGCCGGCAAAGGAGCCGCTGGCGTAGGATATATGTTAATATTAAGATAACATAGGTTCTGTCTCAATCACTTTCAAAATACGGGCAGTTATGGAATTGTCTTCATCGCGAAGAGTTTGTCTGAAAAAACATTCCCGCAATCTGCACGTCCCACTTTGCGGAATGTATTTTATTTTGGGACACACTTCCAACACAAAATAATCACATATTTCTCACATAATTATCTAAATTTCCTCACAGGTTGCACATAAAATAATCATAGATAGATGCATGGGATAAGCCATGCATCTGCAACTTGAAGGAGGTAAGAAACTTGATTGAAGTAAAAAATCTGGTAAAACGCTACGGCGATCATACCGCTGTAGACCACCTTTCTTTTGAAATCGAGAAAGGCAAGATTTATGGTTTTCTGGGCCCCAACGGCGCCGGAAAATCTACGACCATGAATATGATAACCGGCTATATTGCATCCACCGAGGGAACAGTAGTCATAGACGGTCATGATATTCTGGAAGAACCTGAGGAGGCAAAAAAATGCATCGGATATCTACCCGAAATGCCGCCCCTTTATTTTGATATGACCGTTCTGGAATATCTGAAATTCGTAGCAGATCTGAAGAAAATTCCTAAAGATAAAAAAGCCACTATGATCGAAGAAATCATGGACATGGTAAAGATTACCGACATGAAAAATCGTCTGATCAAGAACCTTTCCAAAGGTTACAGACAGAGGGTTGGTATTGCGCAGGCTGTGCTTGGTTACCCGGAGGTTATTATTCTGGATGAGCCGACTGTCGGCCTTGACCCAAAACAGATCAACGAAATCCGCGATCTGATCAAAGGCCTGAAACAGAAACACACCGTTATCCTCAGCTCCCATATTTTGTCCGAAGTCAGCGCCGTCTGCGACTACGTGCTGATCATTTCCCATGGAAAACTGGTAGCCAGCGATACCCCTGAGAATCTGGGAAAACTGGCAGCAGGCTCCAACAATCTGAACCTGCTTGTAAAGGGCCAGAAAGACACTATCAGAGCCGCTCTGGAGGCCGTAGAAGGGGTAAAAGAGGTTACGGTAAAGAAAAGCCCGGAGGAAGGCGTATACGCCATTACAGTGGGCACCGAAGAGAATATGGATGTGCGTGAAAAAGTATTCTACAGTATGGTAAATGTCGGTTGCCCGATTCTTGAAATGCAGTCTAAGAAAGTTTCTCTGGAGGAGATATTCCTTGAACTTACAGAGAGCGAGAAAAAAGATAAAGATGCGTCAGAAAAAAAGTCCGGAAAATCTTTCTTTAAGACGGCAGCAGATGCTGAGAAGTATTTGAATGATAAAAACGAAGATACTGTCCCTGATAATGGATTTGAAGAAAAAGGCTTTGATGAATCGGGCGAAGTATCCGACGATGTGTCAGATAATGGACTGTCTGGTGATAAACAGAATAGTTTTGTCGCATCTGAGAAAGAAAAGGGGGAAGAGTAAACCATGCTTGCTATTTATAAAAGAGAGTTGAAGAGCTACCTGACTTCCATGGTCGGCTACCTGTTTATGTTTTTTGTGTTGCTGATCGCAGGTATTTATTTTTCAGCGTACCAGCTTTCTGCTGCTTATCCGAAATTTGAATATACTTTAAATGCCATGACCTTTGTGTTTCTGATTGCAGTGCCGATCCTGACCATGCGTGTACTTGCTGAGGAAAGAAAGCAAAAAACGGACCAGCTTCTGCTTACCTCTCCGGTATCTGTATCCGGCATCGTAATGGGAAAATATCTTGCACTTGTGACTATTTATGCAATCCCCATTGCGGTTCTTGCAACTTATCCGCTGATTATGTCGAAGTTCGGAACCGTTGCATTTGGTTCCGCGTACACAGCACTCCTTGGATTTTTCCTTCTGGGAAGTGCAAACATTGCAATCGGTGTATTTTTCTCAGCAATCACTGAGAGCCAGGTAATTGCAGCAGTTCTTACCTTTGTATTTTTATTTGCTTTTTATATGATGAATGGAATTTCTTCTTTTTTCTCAGAGACGGCAATGTCTACGTGTGTGACATTTGGCATTCTGATCATAGCGCTTAGCCTTATGATTTACAGTATGATAAAAAATGCAGTGATCTCAGGTGCTGTCTGCGTGATTGGAGAAGTGGCACTGGTGATTATTTATGTTGTAAAATCCAGCGTGTTTGAAGGAGGAATCCAGAAGGTTCTTGAAGTGTTTAACTTAAGTTCACACTTTGAAAACTTTACAAACAGTATTTTTGATGTGACTGGAGTTCTTTATTTCCTGTCTGTCATTGCCATTTGTATATTCCTTACCATGCAGACAATTTTGAAGAGACGTTGGAATTAAGGAGGTGGGGAAAATGTTTTTTAAGAAGAAAAATGATAACAATATTGACAATAACGATAAAAACGTAATTAATATCGAAAGCGTCGAAAATAATAACAATAATAACAAAAAAGAAAAACGAAAATTTAAAGACAGTATTAATAAAAAGTACTTGAAAAATGGAAGCTACAGTTCTGTTATGATTGTTGTTTTCGTCGCTATCATTATTGTTATAAATATGATTGTCGGAAATCTTCCTTCAAAGTATACGCAGCTGGATATCAGCTCCGAGAAACTTTACACCATCGGTGATGAGACAAAAGCGATGCTGAAAGATCTGGACAAGGATGTAACCATATATCAGATCGCCCAGAGCGGAAGTGAGGATGAGACTATCAGTAATCTGCTTCAAAGATATGCAGATGAATCTGATCATATTAAGGTGGAACAGAAAGATCCAGTGGTCAATCCTAAATTTGTCAGTGAATACACCAGTGACAACCTTTCCTCTAATAGCTTAATTGTTGTATGCGGAGACAGAAATAAGGTTGTAAATTATAACAATATTTACGAATCTACAATGGATTACAACACATACAGTTATCAGACAACAGGATTCGACGGCGAAGGTCAGATAACAAGTGCCATCGCATATGTAACTAGTGAAAACCTGCCGGTATTGTACACATTAGAGGGACATGGAGAGCAGGAACTTGATTCTACGATCAAGGAAGATATTGAGAAAGCAAACATGGAAATCAAATCCCTGAATCTGCTTACAGAGGGAAGCGTTCCAGAGGATGCCAGTTGTCTGCTGATTGATTCTCCTACAACAGATATCTCAGAGGATGAGAAGACTGCATTGATCGATTATCTGGAAAATGGTGGAAAAGCAATGATTTTCTCCGATTACACAGGAGAAAAAATGGAAAACTTTGATGCAGTGCTGAAAAACTACGGCGTAAGCAGAGTAGATGGTCTGGTATTTGAGGGTGATGCACAGCATTATGCCGCTCAGATGCCTTACTATCTGGTTCCAACTGTAAACAGCACAGATATTACATCTGATGTTGCTTCTTCCGGATATTACATCCTGATGCCGTATGCACAGGGAATCCAGAAATCTGATGACGTGAGAGACACTGTAAATATTGAAAGCCTTCTTACAACTTCCGACAGTGCATATTCAAAGACAGATTTGAACAGCGGTTCTCTTGAAAAGGAAGACGGTGATGTGGATGGTCCATTTGACCTGGGTGTCAGCATTACAGAGACTGTAGATGATGATAAAGAGACTCATATTATTTATTATTCCACATCAAACCTGCTACAGAGCCAGATCAATCAGATGGTTTCTGGTGGAAATGAGAAACTTGTGATGACTTCTTTAAGTTCTCTGGTAGACACAGAAGACAGTACAACAGTCTCTATCCCATCAAAGAGCCTGGAAGTATCTTATCTGACTTTGACAGCATATGATGCAAGCTTCTGGAAAATCTGTACCATTGGTCTGATTCCTGGAGCATTCCTGTTGATTGGATTTATGATTTGGTTAAAGAGGAGAAAAGCCTGATGAAGAAAAAATCAGTAAATCTTATTACAGCAGTGGGCGTTTTGGTTGTCCTCAGCGGCGCATACGTAGGCGTAAAAGCCTACGTAGCCAAGCAGGAGGCCGCGGATACCGAAAGTGCGGAGGAAGAAAATCCGGAAATTATTTCCATAGCGTCTGCTGATGTAAAATCAATAAAATTTGTAATTGATAAAAAAGAAGTTACCTTTGAAAAAGATGGAGATTCCTGGGTAAAAAGTGATGAAACTGATTTTCCGGTAGATCAGGATAAAATCGACACACTGGTAAGCTCCCTGAATTCTATAAAAGCGGAAAGAACACTGGAAAATGTGGAGGATGCATCAGAGTATGAATTGGATCAGCCGGAGAACACGATCACGGTTACCACAGAAGATGGGGAAACGACAGTAATCCAGCTTGGAATGGAGAATGATTCCACAAGTCAGGAATACATTGACTTGAACGAGGATTCTTCTACGGTTTATGTAGTAAGCAATTCCACGTTTTCTTCTTTTGAAGGAACTTTGTACGACTTTGCAAAAAGCGGCGTTTTCCCAACTGTGGATTCCTCTACGGTCAGCAAAATTTCTGTAGAAGGAAAAGATTCTTCCTATGTCGTAGAGAAAGATGAAAATAATTTCTGGAATATTACTGGTGATGGAGAGACTGAGAAAGCAGATTCCGCGAAGGCCACTTCCTTAGCCAGTGCATTATCCAGTATGGCTTATTCGAGCTATGTAAACTATAACTGTGCGGAAGATGAATTCTCTCAGTATGGATTGGATAAGCCGTATGCAGAGATTACAGTGTGTTATCAGGAAAAAGTTAAGAAAGAGTCCACTGATGATGAAAACGAGGCTGAAAATGGCGATGAGGAGGTCTCAGAGGCATCTGAGGATGAGAATCAGGGCGATGAAACGGCGGATTCTGAGACTGATGGAAGCGAAAGCTTAGATGAAGATGCGGATTCTGAGACAGATGGAAACGAAAGCTCAGATGAAGATGTGGATGTGGCAGACGCAGAAGCTGTAGAAAATGAGAATACAGATGAAACAGCAGATGACAACGTCGAAGCAGAAGATACAGATGTAACTGAATCAGATGACGAGGCTGGGGTGGAAACTACAGATACTGAGTCCGCAGAAAGTTCTGAAGATTCAGAACCGGAAACTGAAATGGTTGACAGAGAACTTGTAATTCAGGTTGGAGATCAATCTTCAGATGGTGGAAGATATGTTCGGGTAAATGATAGCAACGAAATTTATACAATATCCGAGGATTCTCTTGATACTTTCCTTGGAAAAACAAATGCTGATTTCTGGGATTTGACAGTAAGCTATTTGTCTGTAAATAATCTGGATACTCTGGATGTGAATTACGGAGAAAAAGATTATATCGTAAATGTTTCACGTGAAACATCTGAGGATGAAAACGTAGAAACATCGGATAATGAGACGGAAGATGAAGATACAACAGATAATACCAGCAGTGATGTTGCCGACGGCAACGATGTAGAGGGAAATGCTGCTGATGATAACACTTCATCAGGTGATTTGACCGACGAAGATACTGAAAATACAGATGACAGTTCTTCTACTGCAAGTACCACAAGCTCAACCGGTGTAACCTTATCTTATACACTAAATGGAAAAGACCTGGACAGCACAACATTTACAACGTTCTACAATAAGCTGATCAACATGACAGCGCAGAAACGTCTGACTGATGAATTTAAGTCCAATGAAGATCCGGAAATGACTGTGAAATTTACAGATATAGATGGCAATGAAATGGAAGTGGAGTATTATTCCTATGATACAAATTACTATGCCGCTGTTATAAACAAAAAAGTATATCTGGTAAATAAAATGACAGTAAAAGAACTGTTTCAGGCATTTGAATCTGTAACTGGTGAGAAAGAGGAAAACGAAAACGCTGAGACAACAGATCCTGAAACAAATGCTTCTACAGATAATGCTGAAACAGAAACGACAGAGGCTTCAGAGGATGCTGAAGAGTAGTAGCTGAAAAAATGATTAAAAAAGATCCTTGCCTGTGAAAAAAACAGGACAAGGATCTTTTTTGCTGTTTGGAAAAACTGTTGAATTGCCTGTTGCATAAGAATTCTACTGGATATGAATATGCGCGTACATCGTTTTGCAAATAACGATATCAATCAAGCTGGATGCGTGAAGTTGAAGGTGCGGATGGAAAAAATGTGTGGCGGGCTACGCCCGAGCGTGTCTGAAAAATCATTCCTGCAATCTGCACGCCTTGCTTTGTTATATATCTTATTCGGATTCGGTCGCTGTGGTTCACTACAGCAACTGAATTTAAGTTAAAGCTCCTGTGAATTGTGGCATGCATTTAAAAATCATTCCTGCAATCTGCGTGCCAAATTTTGTGGTATATTTTGTCCGAATTCGGTTGTCGCAGCTCGTTACGACGCCCTCATCCGGGCAAAATCTCCTACAAATTATGACGCACATCTTGCAGAAAGC
>OLRG01002470.1_pt1 | contig 13035 bp, 9 predicted proteins | sample 1672331 | NCBI WGS metagenome assembly OLRG01 (sample SAMEA3136672, study PRJEB25190) | human gut metagenome
CGAAGTGGTCGAGGAACTTTTCAGTGATAGTCTCCTCGCTCTCCCCCGCCGCGCGCAGGTCGTGGATGATGCGCACCGGGCGCACGCCGGTCATCATGCCCCAGGGCGGGTCGATGCCGGTAAGGTCTTTCAGCAGGCCGAATTCCAGCTTGCACAGGGCATATTCGGGGTCAGCTTCGGGGCTGCGCAGATCGGTGCGCCAATAGATGCGGCCGTCCTTGCGTACAAGGATCAGGTCGGTCATTTCGTGGCTTTCCGCCAGGACGAAATCCTCGGTTTCCGGCAAGTCTTCCGCCTTTTCGGCGCCCGGGAAAAAGATACGGGCCGTATGCTCGGCTTCGTAACCGGCGGCGGGGCCGCGTAAAATGATCTGCATAGATCCACCTCCTGTTCAGTCAGTTCTCTTTTGCTTAGGATGGCTTAGTAGGCCCAGCCGCCGTCCATGTAGGGGTTGGTGCGGCGCTCCTGCCCGAGGGTGGAGAAGCTCTCGTGTCCCGGCAGGACCTGGGTGTCGTCGCCCAAAGGCAGGTTGGCCAGCAGGGACAGGCTTTCCTGCATCTGGCGCATGCTGCCGCCGGGCATATCGGTACGCCCGCAGGAGCCGGCAAACAGCGTATCACCACTGAAAAGCAGGTTACCACAGTTCAGCACCACACTGCCCTGGGTATGGCCGGGGGTGTGATAGATTTTAAATGTTAAACCGTCAATGTTCAACTCGTTATTGGCGGGCCAGTTCTTGTCCACCTGCCCGGATTTCAACGGCAGCAGCTGGGTGCCGGCGGCGTCCACCGGGTCCATATAGACGGTGCAGCCGGTGGCCTGTTTCAACGCTGCCACGGCCCCCACATGGTCGTAGTGGCCATGGGTCAGCAGGATATGGGTCAGGGTGGCGTTCTCGGCTTTCAAGGCATCCAGGTAGGCCTCCGGCGCAGCGGCAGCATCGATGAGGATGCCATGCCCTGCGTCGGTGGTGATGAGAAAGGTATTGGTATACAGCGGCGGCAAGCCGTGGATGTGCTGAATTTTCATAAACAGCTCCTTATTTCTTCCACTCGTCGGTATCAATGACGATGGTCACGGGGCCATCGTTGACAAGATCGATCTTCATGTCCGCGCCAAACTCCCCGTGCTGCACGTCTTTGAGGCCCTGATGGGACATTTCGTCGAGGAATTTCTCGTAGCACGGCACAGCCAGATCGCCCTTGGCGGCATGGCTAAAACTGGGGCGTTTGCCGCGGGAGGTATCGCCGTAAAGCGTAAAGTTGGACACGACCAAAGCCGCGTAGCCCAGCTCCACTGCGCTGCGGTTCAGCTTGCCATCCTCGTCCTCAAAAATGCGCAGATGCGCGCATTTCTCGGCCAGTTTGGGCACGATGGCGATGTCGTCGGTATCGCGCACGCCCAGCAGGATGACAAGCCCGGGGCCGATGGGCCGGGGCTCTCCGCCGTTGACGGCCACGCTGGCACGGGTCACGCGCTGAATGACTGCTCGCATAAATAATAACTCCTTATATCAGTTGCGGTTCACGCTGACAACATCCTTGACCTTTTTCAGGCGGGCGACCACGCTGTTCAGGTGTTCGGTGTTGGTGATGCCCACGGTCACGCTCATGCGGGCGCGGCCCTGCTCGGCCGAGCGGGCGGTCAGAGAGTAGATGGGCACCCGCATATCACCCAGCGCCAGCGCCACGTCAGACAACAGGTTCGCGCGGTCCATGCACAGCAGATCCAGCGTAGCTTTGTAGTTTTCCTTGGCATCGTCGGCCCAGTAGGCGTTCACCCAGCGGTCGGCGTTCTCGCCCTGGCGTATGCTCTCCCGCACGTTGGCGCAATCCTTTTTGTGGATGGACACGCCGAAGCCGCGGGTGACGAAACCGATGATCTCATCGCCGGGCAGCGGAGAGCAGCACTTGGCAAACTTGATGGGGCAGTTGTCGATGCCCTCGACGACGACGCCGTCGGTGGAGTGCATCCGCTTGATGTCCACGGTCACAGGTTTGACCTCGGTGGCCTTGAGCTTGGTGTACTCCTCTTTCAGTTTGGGCAGCATACGGCTGATCTGCAAACCGCCGTAGCCGATGGCCGCATACATCTCATCCACCGAGTTGCAGTGGTTGCGGCGGGCCAGCGCCTCCATAAAAGTCTCGTGCTGCTCATCGGTCATCGACATGAGGTTGCGGCGCAGCTCGCGTTCCAGTGCCTCGCGTCCCTCCTGGATATTCTCTTCCCTGCGTTCTTTCTTGAACCAGTTGCGGATCTTGTTCTTGGCTTCGCTGGTCTTTACAATGTTCAGCCAGTCGCGGCTGGGGCCGCGGTTTTCAGGGCCGGTGATGATTTCGATGATCTCGCCGGTCTGCACCTTATGATCGATGGGCACGATGCGGTTGTTGACCTTGGCGCCGATCATGCGGTTGCCAACGGCGGAATGGATGGCGTAGGCAAAGTCGATCGCGGTGGCACCGGCGGGCAGGTTGATGACGTCGCCCCGCGGGGTGAAAGCAAACACTTCCTCCGGCAGCAGGTCGCTCTTAATGTCGCTGAGCAGGTCGGTGGCATCGGCGCTGGAGCGTTGGCTTTCTAACAGTTGGCGCACCCAGGCCAGGCGCTCGTCCAGCTTATCACTGCTGCCGTTGGTGATTCCTGCCTTGTACTTCCAGTGGGCGGCGATGCCGTACTCGGCCATGCGGTCCATATCCCAGGTGCGGATCTGCACCTCAAAGGGGATGGCCTCGCGGCCGATGACGGTGGTATGCAGGCTCTGGTAGCCGTTTGGTTTTGGCGTAGAGATGTAATCTTTAAAGCGGTTAGGCAGCGGGTGGTACATGTCGTGGATGAGGCCCAGCGCGTTATAACACTCGGACACATTCTCGAGAATGATGCGCACGGCGTAAATATCGTAGATCTCCTCGAAATCCTTATTCTGCATGTACATCTTGCGGTAGATGCCGTAGATGCTCTTGACGCGGTGGCGGATGGTGGCTTTCTGGATACCGTTTTCCGCCAGATGCTTGGCAATGGTGTGGCAGACCGTGTGCAGGAACTCGTCGCCGTGCTTGTTCAGCAGGTCGCGGATGGTTTCGTAGCCCACGGGGTCCAGGTAGTGCAGGCTGCGGTCCTCCAGCTCCTCCTTGATATTGCTGATGCCCAGGCGGTGGGCAATGGGGGCGTAGACCTCCATCGTTTCCAGAGCCTTATCGCGGCGCTTCTGCTCCGGCCAGGCGTCGCCGGTGCGCATATTGTGCAGCCGGTCGCACAGTTTAATGATCATCACGCGGACATCCTGACTCATGGCCAGCAGCATCTTGCGCAGGTTCTCGGCCTGGCGGTCCTCGACATTGGAGAATTTGATCTGGGTCAGTTTGGTGACGCCGTCCACCAGCAGAGCCACATCGGGGCCGAATTTCTGCTTGATTTCGGCCACCGTGACGGGGGTATCCTCGGCCACATCGTGCATCAGGGCGGCGGCGATGCTCTCGCTGTCCATACCCAGTTCCACCAGAATGGACGCCACCGACAGCGGATGGCAGATATACGGCTCACCGCTGCGACGGCGCTGACCGCCGTGGGCTTTCTCGGCCAATGCGTAGGCACGGTCGATCATATCGAAATCATAGGGGCGGCCGCTGTCCACCAGCGACTGCTTTAAGTCCTCATAGGTGATGGGCATTTTTACATCACCGGTTTGGGTGTTTTCCATATGAGATTCCCCTTTTGCAATTTATTCCTCTTTCACGCGAGAGTGTAGGAGTCGATGCTTGCATCGACCTGCGGGCGGATGACAGCACCCGCCCCTACAGGATGTCACTTAACAACTGCTGCCAGCTTTTGCAGGATCGGCGCGCTGGCCAGGTCCTGCTTGGTGGTTACCGGCACGGGCAGCCAATGGCCGTTCTGCTCCTGGATCAGCCCCAGTTCGTGCAGGGCGGCCAAGCTGGTCAGGGTCTTGCCGGTGTTCTCCGGCCCTTGGGCGGCAAACACAGGCTGCAGATCGCCCGAGGCGACCTGCCCGCCCCGGATGCGCTTGTACAGCATCACGGTGTCGGCACGGTCGGGCAGCAGCGCGGCGGCGCGGGCGGGTTCCAGCGTGCCGCCGGTGCGGAACGCCTCGAACCAGGCGGCCTGCTCGCTGGGCAGATTGCCCAGCCCCGCGGGGCGGATGGCCCGCAGATGGGCCGAGACCATCGGCCCGCTGCGCCCGGTAAAGATCGAAACTTCCAGCGCGGCTTCCACCGCTGTGCCCACCGGGTAGGCAAAAGCTGACGGTGCTACGCCGAAGATCGAGGCAAACAGGGTATCGTTGCCCTGGCGCAGCCGCACCCGGGTGTGGCGTCCCTCGGCGCCCATAGGCCAGATACCATCGATCATAGCGTCGCAGACCAGCAGCACCGGCATGGGGTTTTCCCGGCCAAAGGGCGCCAGACGGGAGAGTTCCTGCACGTTGGGCAGCGTCAGCTCCGAGAGCTGCACCACGGCGTCCAGTTTCAGTTCCGGCGCACCGGGGCGCGGCGCATGCTCGGCCGCCCAGACGTTGATGGCCTGGCGGAAAGCGGGCAGCTTTTCTTCCTCAATTTCCACACCGGCTGCCGCCGCATGCCCGCCAAAGCGGGTCAGGTATTGGGCGCAGCCAGCCAGCGCACCGTGCAGGTCGAACGGGTCGGGCGCACGGCCGCTGCCGCGTCCCTCTCCATTTTGCAGCGAGATGACGATGGCGGGGCGGTTGTACTTTTCCATCAGCCGCGCGGCCACAATGCCGATAACGCCGGGGTGCCAGTCCTCGCCGGAGACCACCAGTACGCGGTCCCGCTGGCGGGCAGGGTCGGCTTCCAGCGTCTTTTGGGCGGCAGCGAACACTTCCTGTTCCGTCTGCTGGCGCTCGGTGTTGATCTCCGCCAGGCGGGCGGCAATGCCGGCGGCCTGGGCTTCATCGGTGCAAAGCAGCAGCTTTAACGCGACCGCCGCATTATCCATGCGGCCCGCTGCGTTCAGCCGCGGGGCCAGGCTGTAGCTGACGGTGTCCGCGGTGACGGGCTTGCCCGCGACCCCGGCGTTTTCCATCAACGCCTGCAGGCCGGGGCGCATCGTGTCCTGCAAAAGGGCAAGGCCCTCCCGCACGAGGGTGCGGTTCTCCCCCACCAGCGGCATCACGTCGGCCACGGTACCCAGGGCCACCAGCTCGCCGTACATTTCCAGCAAGTCCGCAGGCTCGCAGCCTTCCAGCGCGGCACAAAGCTTAAAGGCCACACCCGCGCCGCACAGATCCTTAAAGGGGCTTTCGTCATCCGCCCGCTTGGGGTCAACGACGGCGACGGCATCGGGCAGGGTCTCGCCGGGCAAGTGGTGGTCGGTCACGATAAGGTCCAGCCCAAGCTCCTTGGCGCAGGCGGCTTCCTCGATGGCCGAAATGCCGTTATCCACGGTCACCACCAGCTTAAAGCCCTTTTCGGCCAGGCTTTCCAGCGCCGGGCGGGTCAGACCGTAGCCGGTGCCGCGGGTGGGCAGCTTGCAGCGCACGTGGGCGCCCATACTGCTTAAACATTCATACAAAATGGCGGTGGCAGAGATACCGTCCACGTCATAGTCGCCATAAATAACGATGGTCTCCTCGTTTTCCACGGCCTGCTCGATGCGGGCCACGGCTTTGTCCATATCCCGCAGCAGGAACGGGTCCGAAAGCTCGGCCCCGGCTCCCAGCAGGGCCTGCACTTCGGCCGGGTCGGTACAGCCGCGGGCGGCCAGTACCCGGCGCAGCAGCGCACCGCACCCGGCCCCGGCCAATGCCTGCTCGGCGGCGGGGTCTGCGGTTTTGATCTGCCAGGCGGGATAGTTCATAAACGGGTTCTCCTTTTATCTTTTACTTTTCCTTAAAGTCCGCGTCAAAATCATGGGTCAGGCCATCCTGGCGCAGCATGGCTTCCAGGGTGTCGATCTCGGTGGAAACGTCCATGCTCACATCTTGCAAAAGGGTGTCGTACAGTTTGGTGTAGGCCCCATTCAGCGTATGCAGGATGGCGGTGATGTCCCGCCGGATCTCGGCGGCGTTGGCGGTGTCGCTCTCCCCTAACCCTTGCGCCGTGTCCAGCAGCTTGCGGGTGGTGGGCAGGTAATACTCGCGGAAGCGGCGCACCCGGGGCAGCTGCTCGGGGTGATTATGCACGAAGCCCAAAATCGACGCGCAGGTCTTCTGCATCCGGGTCAGTTCTTCGTCCGTCTGGATACCCAGCTTGCCACGACAGATTTTTAGATAGTTCAAAAAATCCACGCCGTCGCGGTTGAATTGTTCGGCATCCGTCAGGGTTTGCACGGGCGCGGCCTGCGGGGCCGGGGTACCGGCCGGGCAGAGGGAATCGTCCAGATACAGCGTGCTGTAGTCGTCGCTGATGGCGGCGTTGGGCAGGTCGCCGTTGGCCACAGCTTTGGCCACCGTGTCGTAGGCTTTTTCCTGCTTAATTTGGGCCTTGCGGGCCAGGGATGGCAGGTCGCAGGTCCAATCGTTGGCGGCTCGCAGCAGTTTGCGCAGGCGGCCAAAGTAGCTGAGCTTTTTCATACCCACAATGGCCATGAACAGAAAACCCAGCGTGACCGGGTAAAATACAGCGGTCAGAATCGGCAGCACCACAAATTCGTCGGGTGTCAGTCCCAGCGTACCCGCGCCGACAGCGGTCAGGATGCCCAGCACCAGCGCTGCGATGCCGAAGCAGCCGGTGAAGGTCCAGCCCACAGCCGTAAGCACCACGCCCACCGATTGGCCGCCGTTTTTCCATTTGCGCTCCAGGCGGCGCTTCCAGGCCGAAAAGCTATCCGGCTGGGCAGCGGCACGGGTCATAGCGTCCCCGGCCTGCTCCAGTGCATCGGCAATGCTGCCCAGCACCGAAGAACCGACCTGCGTGCCAAACTGCACGGCTGAGTCGATCATATCGCCGAGGTCGTAATCGTAGTTGTTTTTGTTGTTATCAGGCATTTTATGTCCTTACTCACACGGTTTGTATCGTTTCATCAACTCAGCGGCACAACGCACACCGTCTACGGCGGCGGTCATGATGCCGCCGGCATAACCGGCGCCCTCGCCGCAGGGGTACAGGCCGGGCAGGGCCTCGCACACCAGCGTTTCCTTATCGCGCAGCAGGCGCACCGGGCTGCTGGTACGGGTTTCCAGCCCCGTCAATACGGCATCCGGGGCACGGTAGGCGGCCAGCTTGCGGCCAAAGGAGGTCAGGCCCTCCCGCAGGGCGCTGCTCAGTTCATCGGGCAGTAGTGCGCCCAGGTCAGCAGGCGCTACGCCGCGGGGGTAGGTAGGCTGCACAGCGCCCAGTTCCAGCTGGCCGCGCCCGGCCAAAAAGCTGCCCACGGTCTCGGCCGGGGCCAGGTATCCCCCGCCGCCCGCACGGTAGGCGGCCTGTTCCAGCTGGCGTTGGAAGGCTACCGCCTTGGTTGGGTCATTATCAAAGTCGCGGCCGTCCACGCTGACCACCACCGCCGCGTTGGCGTTTTTGCCGTTGCGGGCATGCAGGCTCATGCCGTTGGTGACCACGGCGTTTTCCTCGCTGGCAGCGGCGCAGACCGAACCGCCGGGGCACATGCAGAAAGTGTACACGCACCGCCCGCCGCTGACATGCTGGCTGAGTTGGTACTCGCCCACTGGCAGCACCGGGTGGCCGGCTGCGGCATGGTAGAGGCTTTTATCAATCTCGGTCTGCAGATGCTCGGCCCGGAAGCCCACCGAGAAAGGCTTGCATTCCAGCGGCATGCCCTGCCTGTGCAGCATGGCAAAGGTGTCCCGGGCGCTGTGGCCAACCGCCAGGATCAGCTGCTCGCAGGCAAAATCGCCCGCCGTGGTCTCAACGCCCGCCAGGGCACCGTTTTCGATCTTCAGACCGGTCAGGGCGGTGTTGAACCGCACCTCACCGCCCAGCGCGATAATTTCCTGCCGGATGCTGCGGATGATGCCGCGCAAAAGGTCAGTACCCACATGGGGCTTTTGCCGCCAGGCAATGTCCGCCGGGGCGCCGTGCTGCAAAAAGGCATCGGTCACAAAGGCGCAAAGCGGATCGCCCACGCGGGTGGTCAGCTTGCCGTCGGAGAAAGTACCTGCGCCGCCCTCACCAAACTGGATGTTGGCGTTCAAGTTCAGTTCACCGGTCTTTTCAAAATGCTCGACGGCTTTCACGCGCTCGTCCAGTTCTGGGCCGCGTTCCAGCACCAGCGGACGGAAGCCGCTGCGGGCCAGCAGCAGCGCGGCAAAGAGGCCCGCCGGGCCAAGGCCCACGACCACCGGGCGCGTTTTTAACACTGTATCGCCTACCGAGAAAGAAAACCTGGCGGGCTGTGTGAAACAGACGCAGGGCGAGGCCCCGGCGTATGCCGATTCCTCACCCTCGTCTTTGAGCGTGATCGCCATGGTATAGACCAGCACGGGCTTACCGTGCCGGGCATCTACCGATAATTTTGCCACCCCGCAGCGGGCCGCTTTGTGGGCGGGCACGCGCAGGATGTGCAAAGCCTGGGCCGCCGCCTCTGCGTCCGGGTCAGGACAGCTGAGCGGCAGGCGGATATTGCGGACTAATAGCATAGATAACCTCTTTGGCTCCCTCTGTGAGACAGACTCCCCCGACGCGGGGGAGGTGGCACGAAGTGCCAGAGAAGGAGTGCTGTCGGTGAAGCTGACTGAGGGAGAGACATTCAAACCAAGGCTCTCTCCCCCACCCGCTTCGCGGGAGCCCCCTCCCAGAGAGGGCCATTTGCGGGATGCGCACTTTTTATTTCGCCGTGACCTCGCACTGTACCGTGTAGCTGCCGGTGGCGAAGATGCGGGTGGAGGACGGGATCTGGATGGTGACCGGGATGGTCTGCTGGCCTACCGTCAGGCTGATGCTCTGGCAGTCGATCTGCGCGACTACGCTGTCGGCGGACAGCTCCTCGATCTCATCCTTCGGGCCGTACAATTCCACGCCGCTGACCAGGCTGGACAGGATCTCCATATCATAGTTGCTGGGCACGTTGACCAGCCGGATGTTGGAGATGTTCAGCGTAGTGGAGGCCATGTCCGTAGTGTCAAAGCTCAGCGTTACGTTTGTCACGCCGTCCAGCGAGACTACGCCGGCGGGCAGCTCGATCAAACGCTGGTAGCCGCGGTCCATCTCGAACTCGCGGGCCAGGTCAAAGTCGGTCACGGTCAGGCTTTCCAGCGCACTGACGGTGCGGGCCGGGCCTGCTACGCGCAGCTTCTGCTGGCTCAAGGTGTAGTGCAGGCTGCTGGTGTCAAAGCCGTTGGGCACGCCGATGAAATCCACTTCCAGCGGCAGCTCCCGCACCTGGTAGATTGTCAGCGTGACGTTGGCGGAATCGCTGTCCATCGTGGTGTACTGCGGGGTGATGGTGTTGCCGTTCTCGTCCCGCAGCTCCAGCGTGGAGGGCGTGGTGGTGGTGTCGGCCAGCGCGTCGTCGCTCAGCACCGGGGCCACCACCTGGCTGATCTGATCCAGCTCACTGGTGGGGCCGCGCAGCGTGATCTCAGCGGGAACAGCGGAGGTCTTATTCAGCATATAGCCGTCGGCGATAGAGACAGCCGAGGCATCCACCGTGACGGGCACGGTTTTTTCGCTGACTTCATCGAACACGACGTCGATCGTATCGTAGGGTTTTTCCACTGTACACTTGATGTTGCCGGAGTAATCGGTGGTATTGGTCACGCGGGCCTGCAGGCGCAGGGTGACCTTGCCCGCACCGCTGACGCCGGAATAGCTGGGATAGACCATGATGTCGGAGCTGGTCATCTTACCAATGCTGGTGATGTTGCCCTCGACCCGCACGGTTACGCCGCTGATGTCGGGCCGCTCCACAATGTCCAAGCCCTGGTTGGTGTAGGTAGTGGCGGAGTTGGCGTAGTTGATGGGCACATCCCGGATGGTGGTGCTGCCCTGGGGATCGATGTAGATGGTAACGACCAACCAGGTAGCCAGGCCGCAGGCCAGCGCCATCAGGATGGAAACTACGCGGTTATCCATCAGGGATTTGCGCCCCTGGGGTGCGTTATTCGACTTTGGCATGGGGTGCGTTCCCTCCTTTTCGCAGCAGTTTTTTCAGCACGGATTCGTTGTCTTCCTCGGTCTCCTCAGGCGGGACGACCTCCTCCTGCAAGAGGTTAAAGAGGTTCTGGCGGTCCAGGCGGCGGATCAGCACGCCGTTTTTCGCCAGCGAGATAATGCCGGTCTCCTCGGACACGACCACGACGATGGCGTCGGAATTCTCGCTCATGCCCAGGCCGGCGCGATGGCGGGTGCCCATATCCTTGCCCATATCCAGGTTGTTGGAAAGGGGCAGAACGCAGCCCGCAGCCACAATGACGCCGTCCCGGATGACGACTGCGCCGTCGTGCAGGGGCGTGCCCTCGTAAAAGATGGTGCCCAGCATTTCGGGGATGACGTCAGCATGCATCGGCGTGCCGGTGCGGATGATCTCGTCCAGGTTATTGCGGCGTTCCAGCACCATCAGGGCACCGGTGCGGGTGTCGGAAAGCTGTTCAGCCGCATCGCAGATGGCAACCACAGCGCTCTGCCACACACCGCGCAGCGAAGGATCGGTGCGGCGGTTGCCGAACAGCCGGTTCGCCCATACGGTGGTCTGGCCCATGCGCTCCAGTGCACGGCGCAGCTCCGGCTGGAAGATGACCACTGCCGCCGTAAAGGCCACAGTGACCACGTTGTTCAGTACCCAGGTGACGGTGCGCAGGTCCAGCAGCACCGCGAAGCCGTAGAATAAGATCAGCAGCGCGATGCCCTTGACCAACTGGCCGGCCCGGGATTTGCGGGCGAACTGGATAAGCTGGTAAAACACAAAGGAAATGATCAGGATGTCGAGCGTGTCTGAAAACAGATCGAACGCCCGCAGGCTGCTGATGATAGCGGATAACGTTTGGTTTTGCAGCATGGGTAAAGTCCTGTCCTTTCCTCTAAAGGTTGGTTACGTTCACTCGATCAGAGCGACAGCGTGGGCCGCAATGCCCAGCCCTTCGCCGGTAAAGCCGAGATGTTCCTCGGTGGTGGCCTTTACGCTCACAGCGTCCAGCGGCAGGCCGAAGGCATCGGCGATATTCTTACGCATAGCCGGGATGTGGGGGGCCAGCTTCGGCCGCTGGCATAGGATCGTCGCATCGATGTTGCCCACCTTGTAGCCGTGAGCTGCGATAATTTTCGCTACTTCGCGGGTCAGCGCCAGGGAGTCCGCGCCCTTGTAGGCGGGGTCGGTATCAGGGAAATGCTGGCCGATGTCACCCAGGGCCGCTGCGCCCAGCACGGCGTCCATCACCGCGTGCAGCAGCACATCGGCGTCGGAATGGCCCAGCAGGCCTTTCTCGTAGGGGACCTCTACCCCGCCTAAGATAAGCTTGCGGTCCTCGACCAAACGGTGTACATCATATCCGTGACCAATACGCATGGTGTTCTCCTTTTGTAAGTCCTCTTTGGTGGTGATTTTTAAATTGGCGTAGTCACCCGCCGTCAGTGTGACGGGCAGGCCAGCCAGTTCAAACAGGCTGCAATCATCGGTGACCAGGCTGGCTTTCTCGCCGCTGACAGCTTCCAGCGCCTGTAAGTACAGTGCCCGGTCAAAGCACTGGGGCGTCTGCACGGCGTAAAGGGTGGCGCGGTCCGGCGTGGTGACGACTTTGCCGTCCTTGTCCGCCACCTTGATAGTATCCTTCACGGGCACCGCCGGGGCGGCAGCGCCGGTATTGGCGGCAGCCTGCAAGACTTGGGTGATGACTTCCTCGCTGGCAAAGGGGCGGGCAGCATCGTGGATGGCCACCAGCTGGCCCTTGGCGGCAGCCAGGCCATTATGCACACTGTCAGCACGGGTCGCGCCCCCCTGCACCACGGTGCAGGGCTTGGGGCAGGCCGCGGCGATAGCCTCGCACTGGGGGCGGTTGCCGCCCGCCACCAGCACCAGCTCGTCCACCGCCGGGTGGGCGACAAACAGGGCACAGCTTGTCTCCAATACCGTGCGCCCATCGGGCAGGCAGTAGCTGAGTTTATCAAATCCCATGCGGCGGGAGGCCCCCGCGGCCACGATAATGGCAGTTACAGTTGGCAGCCCCTTTTGCGGCATACAGCTGCGCCCCCTTACACTTAGATATATACTTATCATTATACAGGGTCAGCTTGAAAAAATCCACTAAAATCAAGAGGTTTTTTCGGTGAAAGTTCCGAAGGTGCTCTCTCACCTTACACGACCTTATACGAGCGGCACAGAACCACCTTGACGGAACTGCCTGTACCTTCTATAATAGTATATAGAAATAACAAGCCACAGAAACGGAGGCTTTTGCCTATGGCGTGGATGATCGTATGTGACAGCTCCTGCGAGATCCGGGAACTGGAGCACCCCAGTACCGGGGTGCAGTTTGCCCTTGTACCGTTCAAGATCCGTGTGGGTGAGCGCGAATATGTGGACCTGGCCACCCTGAATGTGCCCCAGATGCTGCAGGCCATGACCGACTACAACGGCGCCAGCACCACTGCCTGCCCCAGCCCGGAAGAATGGGCCGAGTATTTTTTGCAGGCCGATAACTGCATTGCGCTGACCATCAGCAGCAATCTTTCCGGCAGCTATAACGCCGCCGTGGCCGCCCGGACCATGGTGCTGGAAGAACACCCCGAAAAGAAGATCTTCATTCTGGACACCCTCAGCTGCTCCGGTGCGCTGGCCGGTGCGGCCGAGCTGGCCAATAAGCTTATCGGCGAGGGCCAGACATTTGAGGACATCTGCTTTGCGCTGGAAAAGTTCGCCGAAAGCACCCACATCCTGTTTTCCCTGGCCAGCTTTGACAACCTGGCCAAAAACGGCCGCGTCAGCAAGGTGGTGGGCTTTATCGCAGGCCGCCTGAACATGCGTGTACTGGGCCGCCGCACCTCCGATGGTAAGATCGACTTCTACTTCAAGACCCGCGGCGAGACCCGCGTGCTGGCCAAGATTCTGGAGCAGATGGACGAGGACAACTACGACGGTGTGCACCCAGTGCTCATCAGCGAGTGCGGTAACCAG
>OLRG01002471.1_pt1 | contig 13029 bp, 14 predicted proteins | sample 1672331 | NCBI WGS metagenome assembly OLRG01 (sample SAMEA3136672, study PRJEB25190) | human gut metagenome
CCCCAGTGGGGCTTTTAAGCGACAGAACGGTCTTGCGCAGCAAGATGGAGGGGCCCCGCCCCGACAAGTTCGCGTTTGGTGTAAGAATCGGGCGTGTGGTGGATGAGTGTAGACCTGTAAAGGGCTGCATCAGGAAGTAGCTTTATCCGATCCTCCCATGCGGTGGTCATCAGGACGTAAGACTCCTCTGCCAGCTCATGGTCAAAGCTTGCGCGGACGCGGACAATCTCATCGGTCACAAAGCAGACCTTGACATCAGCGTTATCAGTATGCAGCAGGAAAGCGCCGTTCTTGCGCTCCATGCCGGTAAAACGGGAGCAGATCTCCATAGCTTTTACTCATCTCAGTTGATTTTTGATAAAAAATGCCCCCATTCCCCCTCAGATGCAGGATATCTTCAGAGAAATGGGGGCAACGTATTCGTTGCTTTACCCGGAACAGTCAGGGATTAGAACACCCAGCAGCACCAGTGTGCTGGTCGCGCGCGCGGTGGTCTACCTGCAAACGCATTATCAGAACCCGACCCTTACCACCGCGCAGCTGGCGCAGGAACTTTACGTCAGCCGGGAGCACCTTTCCCGCGCGTTCAAGGAGTGCACCATGGAGAGCATCCACAACTACCTGACCTATCTGCGGATGCAGCACTGCCGCAAGGCGCTGGAAGAGGGCGTTTCCGTCCTGAATGCCTGCACCGAAAGCGGCTTTCCGGATTACAGCAACTTCCTGAAAACCTTCCGCCGTCTGTACGGCATCACCCCCGCCGAATACCGCGCACAGCACCGGACAATGGTGCGTTAAAAGCTGTGGCAGGAGAATACGAAAATTTTTCTCAAAAAGGGTTGACATTCTACCCGCTCTGTGGTATTATACTTGAGCAGTCAGCGAGAACCGCTGAAAAGCAAAAAAGTAAATATCGCGGGGTGGAGCAGTCTGGTAGCTCGTCGGGCTCATAACCCGAAGGTCGTTGGTTCAAATCCGGCCCCCGCAACCACCAAGCAGGTTGAATTTTTAAATTCAACCTGTTTTTTTGTGTTCACATCAAAGTGGGAAGCGCCGCCGCTGTTGCACATTGTGCAGCGTGAACAGTGTAGAATATTATTATAACTTTTTATATTTGATCAGTGCGCAAAAAGAAACTGTCCTACGTTAAATGTTCACATCGTTCAGGTTGAACATTGTGGGTGCGGAATGCTGTGTTTCCAGGTCTGAATGCCCACATTGTTCAAAACTCTGTGGGTCATAGGCGCAGCCCGCTGCGGCTTGAACAGTGTAGCCCGCTGCGGGCAGCGCAGCCGAAGTCAGTATGTGTTTGTCATGCTTTTATCATACTGCTTTTGCTTTGGAAGAGTTAGAAGATCTTCAAGGTAAAAACGGTCATTTTTGCAATTTTGCGCGATTGCGTCTGCACCGCATCCGGAGGATATCGTGCTTGTTGCCCGGCAAAAAGAATAAAACTTTCCCATTTTATAATAAGAACGTTCTGGCAAAGACCGTCTTTTTCTGTTATACTCTAGCCAATGAATACAGCTGTAACAGGAGGATGTTATGGAAAAGAATGTACTGAACACCGATCTCACCGGCAAGGTGGCTGTCGTCACCGGCGCAAGCGGCACGCTGTGCTCCATTTTTGCCAAGGCACTGGCACGGGCAGGCGCAAAGGTGGCGCTGCTGGGCCGCAACATGGACAAGCTCAAGGAACTTGCGGACGAGATCGAAGCCGAGGGCGGCACCGCCAAGGGCTACACCTGCAACGTGATGAACAAGGCCAACTGCCTGCAGGTAGCAGAGGATGTGCTGGCAGACCTTGGCCCCTGCGATATCCTTGTGAACGGTGCAGGCGGCAATAACGCCCGCGCCAACACCGACAAGGAATATTTTGAGATGGCCGATCTGGAAAGCGACACCGTCACCTTTTTTGATCTGGACGAGAGCGGCGTGGAGATGGTGTTCAACCTGAACTTCATTGGCACGCTGCTGCCCACGCAGGCCTTTGCCCGGCAGATGGTAGGCCGCGAGGGCTGCAACATCCTGAACATTTCCAGCATGAACGCCTACCTGCCCCTGACCAAGATCCCCGCCTACTCCGGCTCCAAGGCTGCTGTGACCAACTTTACCCAGTGGCTGGCGGTGCACTTCAGCAAGGTGGGCATCCGGGTCAACGCCATCGCCCCGGGCTTTTTTGCCAGCGAGCAGAACGCAAAGCTGCTCTTCAACGAGGACGGCACCCCTACCGAGCGCACCAAAAAGATCCTTGCCGCCACCCCCATGGGACACTTCGGCGACAGCGAAAAAGATCTTGTGGGCGCACTGCTGTTCCTGTTGAACAATGAGGCAGCCGGTTTCATCACCGGCATCTGCCTGCCGGTGGACGGCGGCTTCTCGGCCTATTCCGGCGTGTAATAAGCACTGCAAAATATACAAAACCACCCCTGTCTCCCGGCGTAGAAGCCCGGCGGGACAGGGGCGGTTTTTTTCAACGGGGTTGAACAAAAGGCTTCCCCCCAGCCGGGGGGAAGCCTTTATGCGGAAAATGGATTTCTATGGGGTCACTTCTTCGGGTGCTTTTTGCGCCATGCAAGCGCCACGGCAACGGCAGCGCACGCCAGCACTGCCAGCGGCCAGACGGAGGCCAGCGCCACCACCAGCTGCTGCAAGCCGTTTACAAAGTTGCCCCAGCCAGCGGTAAAGGCGGTGCCGATGCGGGAGAAGAAGCCCTCGTCCGCAGGGGTGTAGGTCTGCACCTCGTTCAGGTCGATATACACGGTGCACTGCTGCACCTGATCGCTGTACCAGTCCAGCTGGCTCTGCCAGCTTTCGATCTGGGACTGCACCTCGGTGAGGGAGTCCTCGATCTGCAACAGATCTGAAAGAGTTTTGGCTTGTTCCTGCAATTGCTGTAAGCGGGTGCGCTGTGCCTGCAGGTTAGAAAGCCGCGCAGACACGTCCATATATTGGGTGGTCACATCATCGGCCTGCTGGCTGCGATAGGTCACATTACCGGCAGCGGCAACAGCGTCCAAAAAACTCTGGTAGTTGGCCTGCGGCACCCGGTAGGTCAGGCTGACGGAGCGGCTGGAACCGGTGCGCGTGTACTCGCTGCTGGATTCCAGATAGCCGCCCGCCTCGGCAAGGGCGCTGTCCAGTGCACTGCGGGCTGCTTCGTAATCCTTGCTTTCCAGTGTCAGGTTGGCGGTGTAGATGATCTTGGCACTGTCCACCGCAGGCGCAGCAGCTTCGGTGCTGCCGGTGCCGCTGTACTCCGTTTCCAGAGAGCGGTCGTCTGCCTCCAGACTGTAATTCACCGCCTCGGGGGTGCTGTCCAGCGCGGCGTGCTGGAGATCAAAACCGCCCGCTGCCACAGAGGCAGCGGAGCTGTCGGCAGCGCCTTCGGCTGCATACAGGGCGGGTGCGCTGCTTTTGGCGCTGCCCATCCCGATGCCCAGATGCAGGGTGCTGTAACCCAGCACGCACACGGCCAGACAGGCAGCCAGCGTGCCCAGCTGCTTTACCGGGAAGTGGATGGGCTTTTTCTTCTTGGTTTCGGTGTTCAGGGGTGCTGCGGGTGCAGCGGCCTGCGGGGCAGGGGTGGCCATCATGGGCTCAGCCTTTTCCTCCGCAGTCAGGGTGTCGGTCATGGCCAGCAGTTTTGCCTTCAGATCGTCCGGGGCAGTCAGGTCATCGACCTCCATCTTATATTCATACCACCTCATCTTCGATCTCCTCCTTCAGCATCGTATGTAACTGTGCCCGTGCGCGCCGCAGCCAGCTTAGTACCGTGTTTGTGGGCACCGCCATCATCCGCCCGATCTCTGCCGCAGTGTATCCTTCGTAGTAATGCAGATAGATGGCATTGCGATAGTTTTCCGGCAGCGTGCGGATGGCATCCAGCACACTGCCGTCCTCCGCAAGGACATCGGGGGCGGGCAGGTTCTCGTCCAGCTCGGTGTCCTTTTGGTGGGCGGCGCGGGTCAGGTCCCGGCAGCGGTTGATGGCCACCCGCAGCAGCCATGCTTTGAGATGCTCCTCACTCTCAAAGATGCCGTTGTAGTGCAGCAGTTTTTCAAACACATCCTGCACCACATCCTCAGCATCGGCTGTGCAGCGGCAATTATGCACCGCAGTGCGGTAGACGGTGTCGCTGTAACGCTGCACCGCCAAGGTAAATACTTCGTTTCTGGTCAGCTGTCCCATTGTTATAAACTCTCCTTGGATGCCCGGAAGCGGGCTTCTCGATGGAATGTTTGTGGTTCTCACGGGGACGTTCACTCAATATACGGCTCAGCATCCCCGATTATTGCAGAACAAAACCCGGTTCCTTCCATTTTTTGTGTGCCGGACGCACCGGACCGCAAGGTGTGTCCACGTTCTCCGACAGAGGTTGGATATCCTGCCGGTTTACCGGTCAGTATACCACGGAATTGCAAAAAAGTAAAAGAGGAGACCCCGCGTAAAAAACTAAGAATGTGTTTGTCGCACTCCGCAGAGTGCGACAAACACGAATATAAATAATAGTCTTTCCGCTGAATATGGCCAGAGCAACGCGGAGGCCATTTAAATCGTCTCATGGACAAGGAATTACTGCACACGGGGATGTACGGCGGTTCCTTCATTATTTATAGACCCTTTGCAGCAGCGCCAGCCGCTCGGAGAGAAAGGTCTCAGCCTTGGGGTGGTGCAGCCAGCATTTGCCGCTTGTGCTGTGCACCAGTTTCTGCGCCAGTGCGGCAGGGGCGGTGTCGATGGCCATCACGTCCTGCATGGTCAGTTGTAGGGTGAGCGCCGCCGGAACATCCGGCAGCGGCGGCAGTGGGTCCTCCCACACAAAGGGCGGCAGCAGTTGCACCGCCACGGTCAGGCGGGTGCACTCCTCGGTCAGCAGTAGGGCGGCAGGGGTGCCGTCCGGCTGCACCTGCAAGCTGCTGTATAAAAGCTGCATCCGGGCAGGGGAGAGCAGCCGGGTCAGGCTTTCTGCCGGAGCTGCCGCAAGCTGCAGATACCCGGCGGCTTCCTCCCGGTAGATGCGCCGGGCAGGGGCTTGCAGTCCTGCGTACAGGGCGGGCAGCATAAAGCTGCCGCTTTTTTCCAGCGCCTGCTGCGCCAGCAGATAGAACTCGGTCAGTGGGTACGCCGCGTCCGGCTGCGGCATCCCGAAATCTGGCCGCGATACATGACCTCCACCCATGGGAACCTCCTTGACAAAACACGATGGTGCGATTATACTATAAACAGAAGGGGCGCTGACTGCAAAGGTCAGCTTTCCATCCCGCATTAGTCAAAAAGATTGACCGCTAGTTTGGTAGACTGGGGCGGTCAATCTTTTTTGTTGTCATCGTTTTTCTTCTGCGAAGCTTTATCCATGACCTCAAGGGTCAGGCGAATTACCTCAATGATCAATCCCAACAGCGTAAGAATGACCATCAGCAGGCTCAGCATCTCCGACAGATCCATCTGACATCCCTCCCTTCGCCTTCAGGGCTTGGGGAGGCTTGGCTCAAAAAAGTTCTCCTCCCACAAGCCGCTGGTTCGTTCCATGTACAGGAAGAAGCAGTGCTGCGGAATGGGAAAGCATGACCACCGATTATGCAATCAGCGCCGTATTCTTAGAATATCATATTTTTCGACGGATTACAATATATCTGTTGATTGTAAACCCTTTGCAAACTTTTTCGTTGACCTGCGGCGCACCGGTGCGGTATACTCGGGCACAGATGCCTTGCAAAACGAAAAAACAGAGGGGAAAACTGACTATGAAAGACAAAAAACTGACTACCTACCAGATGGCTGTCACCGCTGTGATGGCTGCCGTGCTGTGCGTGCTGGGCCCGCTGACCGTGCCCATCGGAGCCGTGCCCATCTCGCTGGCAAACTTTGTTATCTGCCTGACCGCATGGCTGCTGGGGCCGAAGTTCGGTACCCTGAGCGTGGTCATCTATCTGGCGCTGGGTGCCATCGGTATTCCGGTGTTCTCCGGCTATGGTGCCGGCCTTGCCAAGCTGGCAGGCCCTACCGGCGGCTATCTGGTGGGCTATCTGCTGCTGGCCTTCATCGGCGGTCTGTTCATCGAAAAGAGCAAGGGCCAGCCCGTAGTCTCCGGCATCGGCCTTGTGCTGGGCGATGCCGCCTGCTATGTGCTGGGCACTGCATGGTTCGTGTTCCAGATGCAGTGTGAGCTGAGCTATGCGCTGTCGGTGTGCGTGTATCCCTTCATTGCGCTGGACCTTGCCAAGATCGTGGTGAGCTGCATCGTGGGTGCACTGCTGCGCAAGCGTCTGGAGCAGGCCGGTGTGCTGAAACTGCAGAGTGCAGTTTCAGCATGATGTGCCGCTGCGCGGCAATTCCGGAGACAGGAACATTCAAAATGCCCTCCGCGATGCTCTGGGCATCCTCAGCGGAAAAACTTTTCAGCAGAGCAAGGGGCTGTTGCAAAATATCGAGGGCAAAAGACGTTGAAAACTTCAGCAAAGAGCACCTGAAGCAGCCCAAAAGTTGAAAAACGCATCATAGATCCAGAGAAAAAAGTACAGCAAAGCTGAGCATCTGCGAAAAAACAGGTGCTCAGCTTTTTGCATTTTCAGTTCCGAAAAATTCTTTTGGCAAAAAGAGAGGGCTGGACAGTGCCAGCCCTCTTGACAAGGTTTTTTCATTCCATCACGGCTTTGATTGCAGCAAGCTGCTCTTTCAGGTCACCGTCTACACCCAGTGATTTCTCCTGGATTATTTGTGGGATGTACAGATCGCCCTTGTTAAAGGTGATATAAAACGCATCCGGTTCCTGAGCAACGGTCTGCATAAAAGGTAATTTTATCATCCGGTTCCGTGAGCCAACGCCAAACTCCAGAATCAACAGCTTTTTGTTATAATCTAATAGCTATTTTTATCTCACTCCATTACAGAGACCGTCCAGCAATTGGGGTGACACTTATCCGTTCAGTCCTCTTTACGGGATGCTTCAAATGTAGACTTTGCTTCTTCTATTGTTTTATCATCAATGTAGTAAGCAATCGCAGCTTTTCCGATTGCAGAGGTTCCCAGTGCGGCGATAGATGCGCTCACAGCCGATCCAGATCCAGCCCAAAAGACATTCAGAATTTTAGAGGCTTGTTGCGCCAAAAGTCTGAAGCCATAACCTGCACCGGCAATTCCGCCCATGCTTAATACAAACTCTTTTGCTGTATCAAGTGAAATATCTCTTCCACTGAGAGATGCAATAAGGCAAACCAGAATGCCCTGTAGCAGTAGAAGGATATAAATGTCTGAAATAGGAATAGGAGAAAGTGCGACAGTTGCGGACATTGCAGAGAAAGATTTATTCAGTTGATTTGCAATTCGACGTACAACTTCTTGAAGCTTTAAGGCCATTCTTAACCCCATTCTAGCACTAAAATCAAGAATGGCCTTTTCTAAAATATTAAATAATTCCTCAATATGGTATCTTCCATCAAATGCGATTTGAAGATTTTCAATGTCAGATACGGGTAAGCTTTCAATGGAATCCGCATCGATTTCAGTTCCATCAGCTGTCATCCAGTCAATCAACGAGGAAACCGCAATGATGTCATCTATTTTCAGATTGTTTTTTACAATGATCTCTTTATAATGCTTAACTTGCTCAGCGATCTTTTTTGTTTTGCTCTCTGTATATTCATTCGGGTTTTTGAGCCGTGAAGGAGCCATCTCATCGCACTTATTAACAACCGCCACAATAGGAAGCCGCATATTGTAAGCTTGGGCATATGATTCGCTGAGTTTCTTCAAGAAGTTCACATCGGAATCAACATCATCTCGATGCGTACAGTTTAGCATAAAGATAGCAACATCTGGAGAGAATTCTTTGACTTGATTGATCAGCATATCCTCAGCCGAAATCTCTGCATTTAAATTGTCACTTTCTGCAATGCCGCGTGTATCGAGAATCTCCATTAGAGTGCGCTCGCCATCCTTGCATTGGTAGGTCTGAGCTGTCTCCGTGCAGCTTCTGGTATCACTGACAGGCGCAACGTATGCACCGCAGAGGGCATTGATCAGGCTGCTTTTTCCCACGCCTGTCCGCCCGATGAGGAAAATCCGGGGCGGACGGTGAGAATCCACGCCATCCATCAAATTTTTTAGCTCTTCATCACCAAGAATGGTATCTCTTATTTTCTGCCTGGCCTTTTCGGGAATCGCATCTGGAAGATTATCCAACAAGTCGCCTACCTTAGTGTAGAAGTTTTTCATATTCTGCAGTCGCTGTTCAATTTTCATCGAATCGTCTTTCATATTTCCTTTTCTCCTTTTTGCACGGACATCTTTAATCTCAGAACTTTTCTGCAAGATGCAATCAAAACTTTCTTTGTCAGGCGTATTTTTGAGCAAAAAGAATCAGACGGTCAAGAGCTTTTTCCATGCCGCTCAGCGTTCCCCATGCAATACGGACATCATTAGCGTTCAAAATTCTGGCATGATGTGTAAGCTGGTTTTGTTGCAGACGATACCCGTTAAACTCTGCAAGCGTTGTCCAGAACCTATGTCCTCCCATTGTCGGCGTAGGAATATTAGGCATCTCAAGTTCAGCATTCAGAACTTTCAGAGCAATTTCAGGATGCGAAGCAATGAATTTCAGTGCTTCTTCGATTGCAGACGATTGTAACATTTGAAATCACCTTTCCTTTATACAATGGTTTGCTATTACGTCCATTATACTCTGCTAAGGTGAAAACCACAAGAAGCGGTTTTGAATCATGCCACTCGCTTAAAATACCGTCCTTCAAACTTTACCCGTGCATTTCCACGTTCCAGACTGGTATGCCTGCCCCAGTTCTCATTTCGGATAACAGCTTGTTTTTGCTGATTTTCACTTTGTACCATTTGCCGGAGGCGCGCCACTGCTTTCTGTTTGTTCAGGTATTGGCTGCGTTCATCAGTGCAAACACTGGTCTGTCCGGTCGGCAGATAGATTGCTCGAACACCGGTTTCCACCTTGTTCACGTTCTGCCCGCCCTTGCCGCTGCTGCGAAAGGTTTCAAACAGCACTTGTTTCGGGTCTAAAACTTCAGTTTCGGCCTCCGCACAACTGCTAAAATCCAGGAACCAGTTCTTGCGCTTGTGACCAATGCGGTAAGGACTTGGACAGACCCACTGCACCGAACCGACAAACTGCGATAAATCAGCATCTGTCTGGATTCGCACGGAGCGATAGGTATTTTCGTAGTATCCCTGTGACGTTTCCAGTACGGAGATTTTATAATATTTTTGCAGGTAGGCCAGAAATTTTGCCACACCAAGCTCGCACTCGGCAGGCCCCTGACCCGAACTGATTTGATAAATCATTTTGAAATTTCCTCACTTGCCTTAAAGTTATAGATGGGCTTTGTCCTCTCTACGATTTCCACAGTAGGTTCAACCTGCCGGAGAATAGTTTCCATCGGCTTATAGGCCATCGGGCTTTCATCCAGTGTATTTCTATCAACGGAGCTGGTATAGATACCCTTCATCTCTTTTTTGTACTGCGACAGCGTAAAGCTGTTCCGTGCGTCTGCACGGCTCATCAGGCGGCCTGCACCATGGGGAGCCGATTCGTTCCATTCCGGATTGCCCTTTCCGACACAAATCAGACAGCCATCCCGCATATTCATCGGGATCACGAGTTTTTCGCCCGCCTTTGCGGAAACTGCACCTTTTCGCAGAATCATGGAATCCAGATCGATATAGTTGTGGATGGTGGAAATGGTTTCTTCCACGTCCAGCTTCATACCTTTCACAATATCGTTTGCAATCGCTCTGCGGTTCAGTTCGGCAAATGCCTGCGTGATTTTCATATCGTGCAGATAATCGTTCATCAGACTTCCCGTAGCATAAGCCAGCTCGAAGGGTGTACCCGCCGGGCACTGTTGAAAGGCTTTGCTCTGGTAAAACGATGCCACCAGCATGGGGGCCGAAGCCATGACGTCGCTGTGCATCAGGCCAAGGTCGCGGTAGAAATCGCGGATATCGCCGCAGAGGTTCAGGGCCCAGCCTGCCGGCGGGTAGGACATGACGCAGACAAAGCAGCTCGTCCAGATCTGCTTTGTCTGCAAAATGATGCGGCACGGAGCGCACCTGTTTTCCAGCCGGAATTTTATCGTGAATCAATTTATCCAGCTTTTGCAGTTCCAGCCGCTTAGCATGGAACTTGACTGCCAGCATTCCGCAGCCAATGTCCACGCCCACCAGACCGGGAGCCACACAGTCCTTGATGGTCATTGTAGTGCCGACTGCACAGCCTTTTCCAGCGTGAACATCCGGCATAATGCGGATGCTGCTGCCTTTTGAAATTGGACTGCCGCACAGTGCACGAATCAAACCCTCTGCACCGGAATCCAAAGTCTCTGCGTATACCAGCGCAGAATTATAAGTATTTTGTATTGTAATCAAAGCAATGCCTTTCTTTTATTTCAGCCGGAATACCGGCCCTTTGGATGGATATGGGAGCCGCTTGCCCCATGGAATCAGATAAGCGTGGTTGCGTCCCCGCAGATTGAGCCGGTCACATTCCCCATCTGTAATGATGAGCAGCGGCGCATCTTTGGGGAAACACGTATCGCTTTCCAACAGGTCGATTCCGGGCTGTAAACGGGTGCCGCCGCGTCCTTTTACCTGAACGGCTCCGGCGATCTCTTCCGGGGTCATCATCCCCTGGTCGTAAACAGCAGCATCACAGAAAATCACTCGGATCGCCTGCACATCTCTTGCTTCACTATAGCTGGCGATAGAGCCAAGCGCTGCTGCCAGCAGTCCACGGGACATAGAGCCGGAGGTGTCCAGCAGCACCGCAAATGTCTGCTGTTTTTCCGGGTGCTCTTCCAGCCGCCATGCAGGGCGTGGAATATCCGGAGTGGAACTCTGCCGCCGACTGAGTCGCGCATAAGAACGATGTTTTTCTACGACTGTAAAGTTTTCATCGAACCATTTGCCCAGTTCCACATCCCACGAAATGGGCGGACGGGACAGCGCATGGATTTCTTCGATCAGCCCAACAGGCAGATAGCCACGGTTCTGTTGGGTGTGATACACAAGCCCCTGCTGTAAGGCAGAGCGGTACACAGAATCCAGTTTATTGCCGTTCAAATCTACCACTTCTGAGCCATCGCCATAAAGCAGATCACCCGGATTTTCTTTCAGGTACTGCCGGATATTCTCACAAATTTGGTCATAGATCGCTTCTGCGGACATCCCATGGAACTGGTTATCGAACAGTGCTGACTCTGGCATACAGCCCACTTTCATCTCACAGAGCCAGTCATTCACCACGTAATCACAGGCAACATTCCAGAGTTCGGGTATTCTATCTTCACAGCGCAAATCATGGCGCAGAGCCGCATGAAGAAATTCATGCGCCAGCACAAATTTCCACTCTTCCAGATTCAGGCGGCAGCGAGGATTGATATAGATCTCGCCCAGTTGCGGGCTGACTGCTGCAACCGGAATATTCAGCCGGGAAACAACATCTCCGCTGTCTACGATACGGAACGCCGAGGCCACTGCACCCAGCAATGGAAAACTGGACAAAAACCAGTCCCGTGCCTGTAAATAAACAGGCTGCGTCCAGTAATGCTGATGTCCGGTGGAGATTCCTCTGGATTCCATCAAGGTCTTCTGCATGGATGCCTGAAGGGACTGGGCAAAAATTTCTGTATAATCCGTTTTGATATCGTCCCGGTTCCACACCATATCGGGTCTGCCGCCTGTCATGGTACTGAAAATGCCTCCAGAAACCGAGGCAGTCTGTAATTGCCGGAATGCCTGCTCTTCTTCTTTGACCGGAAAAGGCAGCTCCTGCTGAAACTCCGGCGGCGGTGTGCCGATATGGCTGTCCTTCAGGAAGCGTGCAATGACCAGATCACAGGCCATATTCCAATGGGTATCTTTCATACGCTCTTTCTGGAAGTGTCCGAAGCCAAGATGCAATAGGCAGTGGCTTATGATATATTCCCACTCTCCAACGGATGCTTTCCGGTGCGGATTCAGATAGATGTCCCCATCGTTTGTGCTATACGCCCAGTCTGCTTTTGCCATGGGATAACGTTCAGAGCAGTATACACGCGTGCAGTATGCAAGCCGGAACAGGGGGCCATCCTCAATTTTTTCAACCGCCTTTCGCCATGCGGGGATGCTGTCCTTCTGCGTTTTTTCCTCTTTTTGGCCCATATCGTCACCCCATCTTCTTTTTGGTCAGTGCGGGCAGGTCACGGGTCACTTCCACGATGAACCACGCAGGAAGCGTTTCGCCATCCTCCGGGGTAATGGCCATCTGTGCGATTTCCAGACTGATGCCCGCCAGCTCAACCAGCAGTTCCTTTGCGCGCAGAGTAAGAGTCTGCGTGGCAGAAGTGAGTTTGCTGCGGTTGTGGGGCAGTTCTTTCAGCAGCTGTGCCCGGAAGCTCTGCGCCAGAAAGTAGAGCACATCACGCTCTTCCGGTTCATCTGGCCAATTCTGCGTTCCATTGATGATTTTCGTGATAGAATATGCCTGCCGCACCTGCCGGACATAGGCCACAAACTGTGCCGCATGAGCAGCGGTCAGACAGCCGTTTGCCAGAACCGCCAGTTCCTGTTCCGAAATAGAATCGCCGTAACTGATAATGGCATCACTGAGCATGTGGGGAGTGCTTTCATCCAGATGCAATGCCCAGTCCAGCACATGAACATGGTCGCCATACTTGGCTTTGAACTCCTCGATGAACTCGGTGACGATGTTCAGCAAGTCCTCTGCGGAGGCATGGTCGTCCATTGTTCCCAGCTGATAGATAGTTTCTTCCGGGCAGGTCTTGCGGCTGGACAACAGGTCGGGAATGGAGCGGTTGCGCTCTGTGTGCCGGATCTTGGCGTTACGCTCATTCTGGCTTTCGATGAAGGCCGTGTAGTGGGTCTCGTAGAATTGCCGTTCTACATCCGAGAAGGTCGCCGCCAGATCGTCCGGGTCTTGTGGGTCGAGAGCCGAACGGAAACCGTGGAAGCAGTCCCAGTAGATGTTGCCCTTGGCTCGTTCCGGGTCGATGTGCTCACTGTTGG
>OLRG01002477.1_pt1 | contig 13020 bp, 9 predicted proteins | sample 1672331 | NCBI WGS metagenome assembly OLRG01 (sample SAMEA3136672, study PRJEB25190) | human gut metagenome
CTTTGTGGTCAAGCGCTACAACTATGATCGTATCCGTGCGCGTACCGGCTTCCAGTTCTCCTTCTCTGGAGTCGCCTCCGAATAACGCTACTGTTGTATATCCTTCCTTCTTCACTCCGGAATTGATTTTAATATCATCTGAGTTAATCTCTACACGCTGGAACTTGTCATACTTCGCCATGACAAAAGCTGTTGCGGACAATGCGAGCAATATGATCACTTCGATTGCCAGTACGATTGCACGCCTTCTTCTTCTGTTCCTTCGCTTTTTTCTGGCCTTGGCAGCCTGCACTGCTTTAAGGTTTCTCTGATTCCTCTTCTTTGCCATATCAAGCCTCACTTTTCTTTTTATACAAAATACTACAATATATTACTATATTTTCGCAAAAAGTGCAACCTAAATTAACTCTTCTTTCGTAACCCGAAGAGCTTCTGCTACGACATGGTGCATATCCATGTATTTATATGTTCCAAGTCTTCCTCCAAAAATGACTTTCTTTTCTTCCTTTGCAAGTTCCTCATAAGAATGATACAGCATATTATTCTTCTCATTATTTACCGGATAGTAAGGCTCATCACCTTTCTTCCATGCTGCAGGATATTCTCTGGATATGACTGTCATATCCTGTGTGCCAAACTCGAAATGCTTGTGTTCAATGATTCTTGTGTACGGTACTTCGTATTCCGTATAATTTACAACTGCATTTCCCTGATAATTCGGCTGATCCAGTACTTCCGTTTCAAAAGAAACACTGCGGTACTCCAGTTCTCCGAACTGATATCCATAATATGCATCGATCGGGCCGCTATATACTACTTTCTCTGCAAGTGCATCCAGTTCGTCTTTGTGTTCCAGGTAATCCACACCAAGTCTTACTTCTGCCTTTGCAAGCATCTTCTCGATCATAGCTGTATATCCGCCAATCGGGATTCCCTGATAAATATCATTAAAATAATTATTATCATAAATATACCGCACCGGCAGACGTTTAATAATCTCCGGTGGAAGCTCTGTTGCTCGATGCCCCCACTGCTTCTCTGTATATCCTTTGATCAGTTTCTCATAAATATCTTTTCCGACCAGGTTGAGTGCCTGTTCTTCCAGATTCGCCGGATGCTCTGTGCGATAAGCTGCTGCCTGTTCTTCAATCTTCGCTTTTGCCTCTGCCGGTGTCACAACACCCCACAGTTTATTGAATGTGTTCATATTAAATGGAAGATTATAGATTTCTCCTTTATAATTCGCTACCGGACTGTTCGTATAACGGTTGAACTCTGCAAACTGCTGTACATACTCCCAGACTTCTCTGTTGCTTGTATGGAAAATGTGTGCTCCATACTGGTGAACCTGAATTCCTTCAACTTCTTTTGTATAAATATTTCCACCAATATGATCTCTTTTCTCCACTACCAGACATTGTTTTCCTTTTTTTCCCGCTTCATACGCGAAAATAGATCCGAATAAACCAGATCCGACAATTAAATAATCATACATCATTTTTCCACCCGTTTTTCTACACTTTTTTGTGTTTATTCTAACAAAAAAAGGATGTACATGTCAATTATGTACACCCTTTCCTTATTATTTTACTTATTCTGCTTCGTTTTCACTGCTTCCGCCTCCGGTATTGCCATCTCCGGATTCACTGCTTCCGCCTCCGGATTCACTGCTTCCATCTCCGGTATTACTTCCAGAGTTTCCACCTGTACTGCCTCCGGTATTTCCACCTGTGTTGCCTCCGGTATTTCCACCTGTGCTGCCTCCGGTATTTCCAGAATGATTTCCCGAATTGTTATTCTTATTGCTGTTGTTATTTTTATTACTGTTTGTACCGCTGTTTCCGTTGTTACGATTACTGTTCGTATTATTATGGTAACTGCTGTTGTTATTCTTATAAGACCTTGTCGGTGTATACTTATTCGACTCCTGTGCCTTATCTTCCGGCGCTGTCTTATATGTCTTACTGTTCAACGTCGAACTGCTTTCTGCCTGTCTCTGTCCGACTCTTGCAACAACTGCATTGCTGATTGTCTTCACTTCACTGGATGTTTTATAATTTTCATCATCATACAGAAACTTATGCAGTTCTTTTACATTGTTGTCCAGTTTTACCGGAATAACGATACTTCCCAGTCCGGAAATCGTATCTGTCGTTTTTTCAAACGGGAATCCGGATGAGGCACCGATCTTATACTTTGTAAAATCTTTCGCATAAGAGAGGATCTCTGCTGCTGAAAAGTTTGTCTTAATTGTCGGAAGTAATTTATCAATGATCTTGTTGATCGTAGCAAAATCTGATTTCTGTGCCTTCTCAACGATCTTCTGGATAACGAGACGCTGTCTCTCCGTTCGTGTGAAATCCCCGCCCGCTGTTGAACGGATACGTGCATAGGTTGTCGCCTGCACGCCATTGAGATGCTGTTTTCCAGGCTTGGTAACTTTCTTTGCCTTTTTCTTTGCAACTCTGGCTGTCTCACCAACAAACTTATTCAGATACTGGATCTCTTCTTTTTTCACATTTATATCCAGACCACCAAGTAAGTCTATCGTTTCTGAAATAGCTGCAAAATCCACAGTTGCAAACTTTTCAATATCCAGATCCAGATTCTTATTCAGCATATTGATTGCCTGTGTCGGACCACCGAAACTATATGCTGCATTACATTTTTGCAGGTGTCCGTCTTTGATGTCCAGAAGAGTATCTCTGTAAACACTGGACATACGTACTTCTTTTGTCTTATTATTCAGACTTGCTACAATAATACAGTCTGTTCTGGTTCCTTTTTCCAGCTCACCGCTTCTGGAATCGATTCCGAAAAGTGCTACATTCGTATAACCTTCCCCGGTCTCTTCTGCTTCTTTGTTCACCTGAATATCTGCCGCATCGATTTCCTCCGTGTCAAGTTTGCCAAGCTTGGCTGCCACAAATATCACGCCGCTTGCCGCAAGACAAAGCACCAAACTTCCCATACAGAGTGCAATCTTCTTTCCTATGCTTAGACGCGAGAACCAGTTTCCTGCTCTTCTTCTGCGTCTTCTGCGCCTCTTTCCTGCCATGTTGTACCCCATTTCTTCTTAAATTTATCTTGTCATGCCATTCTTCGGATTCGAGTAAAATCCATAAACCTTTTTCGTCCCGTTCTTCTGATATGCACGTATTTTATACTTGTACTTTGTACGCTTTTTCAGTCCTTTATCCGTATAAGAAACAGTTTTTGGATTCGTGAGCGTTTTTATCTTCTTATACGCTTTCTTCTTCGTATTATAGCGGACAATCTCATACCCATCCACACCGATAATCTGTTTCCAGCTTAGTTTTATTTTACTTTTTGAAACAGCCTGTGTCTTAAGAGATGGAAAACCAATGCGTGCTCCCGCACCGGTCTTTATGTAGCTTTTCATTACATATCCCGTCTTCTTCGTTCCGTTCAGCTTCGCTGTAACTTTATACCAACCGCCGCGTGCTCCTGTTACCGATACTGTTTTTCCTCTTGTAAGAGTTCCCTGGCTCTTATAAGAAGTAGATGGTCCTTTGCGGAAATTCACACTTGAAACGCTGACTCTTCCTGTCTCTGCTTTCTTCGTTACCGCTTTTGCTTCTGTATACCCGCTGTATCCTTTTACGCCACTTACCGATTTATATGCACGAATCCGGTATGTATAGGTCTTAGAAGCATCCAGATCCGCATCTGTATAAGATAACGTCTTCGGACTTGTAACGGTCTTTATCGTAGTATAAGACTTCTTCACAGAATCATAACGCTGTATAATATATCCGCTTGCGTCTGCTGCCTGTTCCCAGCCAAGTGAAATCCGATTCAGTGCTGTTCCTTTTGCTGAAAGTGCGGTGCCGTCAATTCCGGTTACACCTGTAGCTGCCGGTGTGAAAGGACTGTAATCTTCCCCTGCATCTTCCTCTAAAAATGCACGCACTTTATAAGTTCCCGCTTCGCCTTTTCCAAGTCCGGTATCTGTATAAGTTGTTGCATCCGCATCTTCGATCGTTGCAATCTTTACGTATTTATCTGCTGTATTTTTCTTGAAAACTTCATAGCCGGATGCATGCTCGATCGGATCCCACTGCATCGTAATACTGTCCTGTGTTGTCTTTTTTATCTTCAAAGTTTCCTGCTGTTTTACATAACGGAAATTCATATCTACATTATTATCATTGATTCCGCTTATTCTTCCAGTCGGGCTATACTGCCAGTATTCGTATGTTCTTCCATAAGTAACTTTCGTATTATACTGTGCCAGCCAGATCTTATATTTACCATCGATCTGATCTGCATACATATCATTTGTCAGCATCGAACGATTCGCATAAACCATCGGTGTGTAGCCTTTGGATGCAACTCTTGCGCAAAACGCATTGCAGATCTTCGTCTTCTTCGCTCTGCTGAGTTTCGCAGTTGCCAGTCTTCCCAGCGTCGGCGTTACATATTCGTAATCCAGGACAATCGGAAGCTTTAATTTGTATTTGCTGACTTTTGAAATAATATAATCCGCTTCTTCTCTCGCTTCTTTCTCTGTGATCGCCTGTGAGAAAATATAAGCGCCAACCGGGATGCCCGCATTGATCGCTGCCGGAATATAATTATCTACCTGCTTGTCCGGATATAATTTTCCTTCTCCGTAAGAGCGGTATCCCGCACGGATGATCGCAAACTGCACACCGGCAGCCTTTACTTTCTTCCAATCAATATTCCCCTGATGATAAGATACATCAATTCCAGTCTGGATCTCATATCCGTCTTTAAACTTAGACGCATGCTGATATTTCGAATTGTTGATCACTGCTCTTGCTTTTGCCGAAGCAGGTGTATCATAAAATTCCGGTGCAATCTTTCCGTTCAGACGGTAATCTCCCGGGTCACCATCTTCAGGTATCTCTGCGGCTTTTGTACAAAACGGAAGCATGGAAATACTTACACACATTGTCAGAAGCGCCGCCAGTATTCTTGTTCTCTTTTTCATTCTGCTTTTATAATCTCCTCATATTCTGGTATTGCCTGTCATTCCATGAAAGTTAAACTAATTTTTAATTTACAATATACTTACATAACTTGTCAACATATAGCCTGTCTTTTTCTTGCCTTTTACAGAAAATGAGATTTTATACCAGCTTCCCCTTGTTCCTATCACCGAAATCTCTGTTCCTTTTGTAAGAGTTGTCACTTTTTTATAAGAAGTTCCCGGACCTTTACGCACATTGACATTCGTTGCATTTACTTTTGCCTGACGCGATGTGATCTTCACATAATCATCTAAAATATAGCCTGTTTTACTCTTTCCGTTTATACTTGCTTTTACTTTATACCAGCTTCCACTCTTCCCAGTCAGAGTAACATTTTTCCCTTTTTTCAACTGCGCGATCTTTGCTTTAGAAATTGATGCGCCTTTACGGAAATTTACATTACTGCCTTTGATTTTTCCGGAAACCGCTTTTTTCGTAGTCGCTTTCACAGCCGAAGTATAGGAACTGTACACTGTTGTTCCGTTTGCTTTCTTATATGCACGGACACGATATTTGTATGTCGTTGCTGCATTTAAACCTGTATGATTATAGGACACTGTAGAACCATTGCTGATTGTCTTTATTGTCTCGTAGGCTTTTTTTGAGCTATTGTATTTTTGAATCTTATAACCGCTTGCTCCGTTCACTTTACTCCAGGATAATTTTACCGTATAAAAATTCTTTCCGGATGCTTTAAGAGCCGGAGTCTTCAATGTTCCGGATGCTGTTGTGTCTGCCGGATCACCTGTTAATCCTGAAGTATCTTTTTTTATGTAGCGGAAGTTCATATCCCCCCTTCCGCTGATTCCATCCACAGCTCCGGCCGCAGAATATTGCCAGAAATTATACTCTCCGGTATACGTCGTTTTAGATGTATAATTGGCAAGCCAGATCATATAGTTTTTGCTGATATCGGATGCATTTAACTTATTTTTCAACATATCAGCATTTGCATATACCATCGGTGTGTAGCCTTTAGATGCCACTCTCGCGCAAAATGCATTGCATATGGCAGTTGCCTTTGATTTGCTTAATTTGGCATCATAGAGACGTCCTTCATTCTTCCCGCTATCACTGTAATATTCAAAATCCATCACCAGTGGCAGTGTAATCTTATATCCTTTTACCTGGGAAATCAGAAGATCTGCTTCTGCTTTTGCCTCTGCTTCCGTCGTTGCCTGTGAAAATATGTATGCCCCTACAGGAATTCCTGCTGCAAGCGCGTTTTTCAGATTTGTCACACCTGTTTCATCGATTCCCATGGATCCGGCAGAGCCATATCCGCGGTAAGCCATACGCACCAGCGCAAACTTAACTCCGGCTTTTTTCGCTCTGCCCCAGTCAATCTTTCCATTCCATTTGGATACATCGACTCCGGTCTGGATTGTATAACCGCTCTTGAACTTATCTGCATGCTCATAGTTCGCCGTTGTTCTTGCCATTGACTGTTCACCAAAAAATTCCGGTGTAATATGTCCGGCTAATCTTCCGGCTCCCGGATCGTCTGCTTCGTTCACATTAGAAGCTTCTGTATTTTCCGTTTCCTGTGTTACTGTTGTTTCTGCCGTCGCATCCTGCGCATATACAGATGCCGGAACTGCGGTCACACAAAGTGCCAGTGCTGTCATCATTGCTACAAGTATATTCCGTTTCTTCATATTTATTATCTCCTGTTCTATTTCCCTACACCCAAATCATCTGCAGAAACTATTTCTAACAATTTCTTTCAGATAATATCTTTACTAAAACAGAATACCGTAACAATGCGGTTATTGTCAAATTTCAGGAAGCTGTATTGGCATTTTCTATAAAATATTTTAATTATAGAAAAAAGGTGGAATTTATTCTTTTCCACCTTTAAAAACTACAAATCTCTGTCCAAAATAATTCAGTCCCACAAACAGACACATTCCCGCAAACATGGCAATATTATCTTGTATCTTTGTGCCATATCCGCTGAAGATCTGATATACACATGGCTTTGCGATACCATATGCCAGAACATAACAAATTACAATATTTACAGCAAATGTTATCACTTCGCGAAGTGATTTTTCTTTACTACGGAACGTAAAATATTTATTCAGAAAATAACTTACAATACTTCCTATAATATAATTGCACGCGGAAGCAATCCAGTATCCGGTATGGAATCCATTATACAGCAAAAACATTACCGCTGATCCCACCAGTGTATTGATCACTCCAACGATCAAAAATTTTATTGTTACCCAATCAATTACTTTCTTCATCTTATTTTCGTTCTTCCCTCTTTTGTTTTCTTTTTCTATTGCCTTTTATTTTCTCTCATTTTACTTTTTATCAGTTCCCATATCCTGCTTGGCATCTGTATCTTTGTAAGTACGCTCACTGATAATGTAACGTGGGCGATGCTTAGTCTCCAGATAAATCTTTCCAATATATTCTCCGATCACACCAAGAAATAACATCTGGATTCCTCCGATAAAACATACAATACAGGTTACACTCGCCCATCCCGGTGCCGTCTCTCCAACCAGCGCACCGATCACTGCCCAAAGGATTCCGATAAAACTCAGACTTGCAACAAGCAACCCAAAGGAAGTAATCAAACGAATCGGTTTTACTGACAGACTGGTAATTCCATCAAATGCAAGCGCAAGCATTTTCTTTAACGGATAATGGCTTTCTCCGGCGATACGCTCTGCTCTTTCATAATATACAGACGTACTTTTAAAACCAACAAGTGGAACCATGCCACGAAGGAAAATGTTTACTTCTTTATAATTCGCAAATTCCTGTAATACACGACTGGAAATCAGGCGATAATCTGCATGATTATAAACAACCTCTGCTCCCATCCAGTTTAATAACTTATAAAACCCTTCTGCCGTAAACCGCTTAAAAACTGTATCCGTATCTCGTTTTGAACGTACGCCATACACAACTTCACAGCCATCCAGATACGCATCTACCATACGATCCATGGCGTTAATATCATCTTGTCCGTCGCAATCAATCGAAATTGTAATATCACACTGGTCTTTTGCTTCCATAAGACCTGCCAGTACAGCATTCTGATGTCCTCGGTTCCGGCTCTGGCAGATTCCAATATAATGCAGATCTTCTGCTGAGAGTTTCCGGATAATATCCCATGTTGAATCTTTTGATCCATCATTTACAAATAATATCCGGCTGTCATCTGTAATCTTTTCTTCTGTTACTAACTGCTGAATCTTTGCCAGAAACTGCTTACTGGTAATCGGCAGTACTTCCTCTTCATTGTAACACGGAATTACAATATAAAGAGTTGGTGTTTTCTCTCTGATATTCTTTATTTCTATATTGTTCTCCATATTTGTTTCTGCCTTCATCTGCTATCGCTCTCCTCTCTCAACATTTTCATTGCAGCGTTTTTTTGGTATTATTACCAGAACAATTGCTGTCCACAGTAAAAAGATTCCTGCTATTACCAGCATCTGTTTTTTGTCACACCACGGCTCTTTTGTCTCTTTATACACTTGCAGATACAAATTTTCAAAATGATTCCTTCCATCTACTTCCAATTTCCCTTTATAACTGTGCATATAAAACTCTTTTCTATACCACACCCGTAATTTGCCTTTATGAGGTTTTTTATTCCAGATTCGTAAATGATAATCCTTATTCTCTTTTGTTGGTGTTACTTTTGGAAATTTAAGTATGACACTTCCATGCTCTCCCACCTTATCAGCCTGTATTTTTCCTCGGTAAATCCGGTTTCCCTTCTCATCTGTTAATTGTACCTGCAAAATATCATTAAACTCTTTTGCACGGTCTCCGGCACTTACGATCAATCCAATTCTGTTAAATGAATGTAATGCCTCAAACTTCTGATTTATATGGACTGTTTTTCCTACATCTTCCATCTTCTTTGCAGATGTTCCATTAATACAGTGCACACTCCACTGATACACAGGAATTTTAAATTTTCTCATCTGTTCTCCACTTACAAGGCAGATACAGATCACACACACAAGAAGCACCAGTTCTGTCCAGCCACATTTATATGCATATTTCTCATTCCTTTTCTGAAATAATTTTTCCTTACTCTCATCAATCCCTGCCATTCCCAATAATAGAAACAGCATCACAAATGGCATACCGTAAGAGCTTTTTATTTCCCAGATACAATAAAAAAGAATTCCACCTAATATAGATACTGCCCAGAATACCTGAAGGATATCTTCTTTTTTCCTTTTCAGCAGTCTCCATAATGCCAGACACAAAAAAGCCATATTAGAGATCCTGAATCCATAGCAGTATGCCCGGAACAGATCGAATCTGCTTCCTAATATCCATGTGTACAGCGGTGTATTCTTCTGATCCTGCGAAATTTTTTCTATCAGGTCTCCTCCATCCGCATAACACCACGAAACCATAAGTTTCTTCTGTTCAAAAGCCATCAGTTCACTGAAACTGTAACTTTTATAATTTTTTATCATCCGGTCAACTGTCGCCTGTGTTTTCTCTTCTTTTGTCCTGAACTGATGTGTATAAGCATAATCTTCTTTATTGTGCTCTCCGTCTCCATGTGACGCCATCATTAACCAATGTGTAATTGGATAATTCTGTGCTGAGACTGTTTCAAAATACGACTGGTTTAATCCCGATATGCCATGCGAAACTACAATTCCTATAAGCAGTACGATTCCAAAGCTCTGTATACTTTCTTTTATTTTCTTTTTTCCAATAAGATGATCCAAAATATAACAGAAAGCAAATGCAATCATCGGGATCACTACTGTTGGACGGATATAATAACCGGTTATTCCGAATACAGCAAACAATATTGCAGAAATAACTCTGTCTTTCCATGACTCTTCTTTCAAAAGTCTGACTCCGAAATAGATTACTGCCGCCGTAAAAGGGATGGAAAATGAGCAGGTATATATCCACATTGGCAAAATATAATAAATCGGATTCAACACACATAATGTCAGAATTTTCGCTCCGCCTTTTAAACCTCCGATACGAATTCCTGTCAAATATAAAAATATTGTCGCAATAATCATTCCTGCCACAGATAAAGCTAACAGAGCAAACTGTACTTCTGTGATACCGGCACGGGACAACATATTGATAAATTTTGCAAATATAACAGTCAGGAAATAATTATTGGAAAACATTCCGAAATAAGATGCATGCGGTGCTGTATCAGAAATCGGCTTTTCTCCTGTCTTTGCGAGATACATTGCCATATCCTGCATGTTATATGCATCTGTAGACGAAAATGGAAGAAAATTACTAAGAATAACTCCGAAACCAGCTAATAATATCACAAATAATATACCCGTGTATATCCAGAGTCCCTTTTTTCCCATCTTGTCCAAACATCTGAAAAGGATGAGCAGAGAACTGCCAAGCAACAATGCAATAAGAATTGGAAGCAGCAACCGCATTACCGGTGACAAAATATCTGCAAACACCTGGCTTTGTGCTGTCACGATTGTCCCTGCTTCTATAAATACAATAAAAAATAAAGTCAATGCCATAACGGCTTTATATAGATTCAATTGTAATTTCATTCTAAAAGTATGCATATCTTTCTACTCTCGTATTTTATACCTCTATGATTTGTTCTTTTCGTAGTCTAGCACACTTTTTCCATTTATATGTCCATCTTCTGTAAAGCTTCAACAATTCTTAATATTATCTTCAGAAATTGTGGAAAAGGGAGCGACTTAATCGTTCCGCATCCTTTTTATTACATTAATAGTAATATCTAAATAAATATATGAATTATAATAACTCAATCCATTTGGATGTTCAGGTTTTTCTAATTTATAGGTCGGTTTCCAGACATAATCTTTTTCTCCCAAATGATCTAACATTATCCGTTTTCTTTCACTTTATTCAAGCATGCTTCCGGGCAACACAAAAATACCATAGATGCAAGCACGCAAAAACATAAGCATATAACAAAAGCCGTTCTTCCAGAACACCATGCTTCCTGCTTTTCCAGATAAACACCCAGATACAGCTTTGACTTCATTTTATCGCCGGAAATTTTCATCACCCCTTTATAACTATGAAGCACACCTTCTTTCCGTTTCCAGATATTTAAATTTCCTGCGTACTCATTTTTCTTCCATATTGTTAATTTATATTTTCTTTTACCTTCTGGTAAAACTTTCGGAATTTTTAATACAACTTCCTGCTGCCTGGAAAGATTTTTTGCTGCAATTTCTCCACGATATAACAATTTTCCGGAAGTGTCCGTCAATTTCACATATATACTTGCATTATTCTCTTTGGCTTTTCCCTTTGCGCCAGCCATGAGAACGATTCTGTTATATGGTCTGTCCGCATAAAAAATCTGCTCCAGACGGAAGCGTTTCTGATATCCTTTTATTTTTCTTACAGATCCTATATCTGCACAATGGACTTCCCATTCTTTATGTACCGTTACAGACTGACTGATTTCTGCATACATCATTACTGAAACACTCACGATAAATATAATTATTGTTGTTTTCTGCCAGAAGTTTTCGCCTCCCTCATTTATACAAATACATTTTTTCTTTTTTTCTTTCATCTGCTCTGCTAAATATTCCATTCCATAACTTCCAAGGAGCAAAAGAAACATAAGAAATGGCATTCCATAAGACGCTTTTATTTCCCATATACTGTAAAAACATACGCCACCTAAAAATGATAATGTATAAAACACCTGATTTACATCCTGATTTCTTTTTTTCAGCATCTTCCATAATACAAGCAGAACCATCCCTATATTCGCAATACGAAAAGCATAACAATATGTTCGGAATAAATCCGATTTACTTCCAAGAATCCAGTTGTAAATAACTGTATTTTTCCGGTTCTGTGAAACCTTTTTCAAAAGATCATTTCCATCAGCATAGCACCAGGAAATATCTAATTTCTTATTTATAAAATCAAATAGCTCCGATAGCGAATATGCTTCATAATTCTCTTTTAACCGCTTTAAATCAGCCTTCTGTTTCTCCTCTTTTGACGGAAACTGTATCGTATATTTATAATCTGCAATATCAAGTTCACCAGTTCCATGAGATGCCATCATCATCCAGTGTGTAATTGGAATATTCTGATCAGATACCTCCGAAAAATATCTGTGATTTATCTTTGAAATTCCACCTATTGTAATCGCTGAAACCACGATTACAATTCCAACACATTCTCCTACTTCTTTCCACTGACGTTTTCCTGCGATCAGCTCTACAATAAGGCATATTAAAAAAGCAATGGCCGGTATCACAACGGTCGGTCGTATATAATATCCAACTGCAAGACTTCCTGCAAATAAAGCTGCAGATATACCTCTGCCCTTTCTTCCCTTTTCATGCAACAGACGAATAGCAAAGTATACTGTAGCAGCAGTAAATGGTACTGAAAGTGCATTTGTATATGCCCACAGCGGCAATATATAATATAGTGGATTACCTGCACAAAGTGCCAAAATCTCTGCTCCACCACGAATTCCCTTCACATATACTCCTGTCAAATACAAGAACATTGTTCCAACAAGCATCCCTCCAATTGTTAATATATATAATGGAATATATATATCCTGAATTCCAAGCCACAACAAAATCCTGAAATATTTTGCTAATAAAATTGTTAAAAAATAATTATTAGCATAATATCCAAAATATTCCATTGCATGAGGCGCATCCGCAGACACTCGGTGTTTCCCGGTCTTCGCCAAATAAAGTGCAAGATCCTGTACATTATAAGCATCCGATGAAGCAAATGGCTGAATATTATACAGAATTATTCCATACACAAGTAACATCATGAATACAATTACCAGCGTAGCTATTATAATTGACTTTTTTGAAGCATTTTGAAAAAAACGAAACAATAAAACATAACTGCCTATAACCGTCAAAATTAATATTATTAAAAATGTATTTTATAAAATCATTACAAAAGGTTTTTGATAAAAAAATAATCTGAGTCATTGCATGAGAGTTAATGAAACGATATACTTTTATGTCCA
>OLRG01002479.1_pt1 | contig 13004 bp, 9 predicted proteins | sample 1672331 | NCBI WGS metagenome assembly OLRG01 (sample SAMEA3136672, study PRJEB25190) | human gut metagenome
AGTACACCTGGCGCACCGACCCCAAAATTTACACCATGAACTGCCCGGAGTGCGGTGCACCGCTGACTCCGGACGATGTGTGGCTGAAAAAGGGCAGCAACAGCTGGTACACCCTGAGCCAGTGCCCCCGGTGCGCCGGCAGCGGCAGCGCTGCAGGCAAAGGCGTATTTCAGCGGTACAAGCTTGCCCGCCGCGACGGCCTGCACTGGAGCTACGCCCGCTGTCTCCAGATGCCGGATGACGCCTCCCTTGACCGCTGGGAGAAGCAGCGCACCGCCCAGCTGGAGCGGATGAAGGCCCGCGCAGAAAAACAGGCTGCGGAGTAAAAGCGGCACCGGCTGCTCCGTCCCGCCTGCACTCGCCAGTCCACCAGCGTGAGAAGCCTTTGCACTTCCCATTAAGGCTGTCTGGTCGATTTTATAGCAATTCAACTTTTTAATGCAACAGCGGTGAATTGCATATCGCAAAGCTGCCGTTTGAATGTTGCACTCATTTCTTGACTTGCGATAAAATTTGCGATAAACGATTTTTGGAAGGAATATAATCATGTCGAAAGATGAATATTTGATCACAGATCCACCCCTTAAAGCGCTGACTGTTTTTGCGATGCCGATGATCCTTGGCAGCTTTTTTCAACAAGTATATAATATGGCCGATTCCATAATCGTTGGTCAATTTGTTGGCTCCTCGGCACTTGCGGCTGTTGGTGCTTGTGCTGCACTGACCAATGTTTTTATTTGTGTGGCGCTTGGTGCTGGTGTGGGCGCAGGTGTGCTTGTAAGCCGCTATTTTGGTGCAAAAAATTATGGTAAAATGAAAACCATTGTGTCAACGTCCCTGATCAGCTTTTTGATCTTAAGCGTTGTCCTTGGTGTCTTTGGCTTTTGCTTTTCCCATTTCATGATGAGCGGATTACAGACCCCTGCCGATATATTGGAAGAAGCAGTATTGTATCTGCGTGTCTACTTTGTGGGTTTCCCGTTTCTATTCATGTACAACATTCTTTCCACCATGTTCACTTCCATCGGTGAATCCAAAATTCCGTTGGGACTGCTGATATTCTCATCTATCCTGAATATTTTTATGGATCTCTGGATGGTGGCCGGTCTTGGTCTGGGGGTGTTTGGTGCAGCCCTTGCGACCTTGATCGCACAAGGAATTTCTGCCGTGTTTTCGTTTTTGATCTTTCTGTCTCGGATGCGGCAATACAAGAGCTCCTTTAGCAGGTTCGACCGGCAGGAGCTGTATTCCATGCTTCGCATTGCGGTACCATCGGTTTTGCAGCAGTCCACAGTGTCTATCGGTATGATGATCGTGCAGGCAGTGGTAAATCCCTTCGGCACACAGGCACTTGCCGGGTATGCGGCAACGATGCGGGTAGAAAATGTTTTTTCGCTGATCTTCGTATCCATCGGCAATGCAGTTTCGCCGTTTGTATCCCAGAATCTTGGCGCAAAGAAAATTGAGCGTATCAAAAAAGGGTATCATGCTGCACTGGTGTTGGATCTATGCTTTGCAGTTCTTGCTTTCGTGGTCATTGAAACACTGCACACACAGATTTCCTCGTTGTTCTTGGGAAAAGACGGAACCGCGTTGGCCTATCAGGTGTCCGGTGATTATATGAGATGGCTTGGTTACTTTTTCATCTTCATGGGCATCAAGATGGCAACTGATGGCGTTCTTCGCGGACTTGGAATCATGCGGCCGTTTCTTATTGCAAATATGGTAAACCTTGCAATCCGCTTGTCTGTTGCTTTGATTTGTGCACCGCGTTTTGGCATTGCTTTTGTTTGGCTTGCAGTCCCGGCAGGTTGGCTTGCAAACTTCCTTATTTCCTATGCGGCGCTCAGAAGATCGTGGCCAGAGGATAACGCAGCGGTATCTCAATGATTTCATGCAGTGGAGAGGTGCTTTGTTCTGACGGGTTTCCCTTACAGAGAATGTGACGCGAAAAAAATTCGCCGGTGTTCCGTGTGATGATAAAAATAGACCCCGGCAGGAGATTGCCGTCGTAAAAAAGAGATTGCCGTAAGTGCAGCCTACACGCCAGACATGGCTTCGCGCAGCTTGCCGGAGCAGCCGGTGTCGTTTCTCACCTGTTTTGCAGGAAATCGCCTCTCTGCTTCGTAGTATCCCAAGGAAGCTGTGTGCAGGGCAAAAAAAGTCGTTTTCTGTTCACGGCTCTGTCATACAATGTGGATATACTACGGATAGACGGCCCGCGCTTTGGGAAAGGGCGCAGGCAGAAGGGATGGAATACGCACGATGAACGTTTGGCTGCGTCAGCTTGGAACGCTGGGATTCTGGAAAGCATTACTGGACAGTTTTGGCGGCCTTGGCCCCATTGCCCCCATCGTGCTAGCCATGGTGGAGTCTTTTTTCCCGCCGCTGCCGCTGATCGCCATTGTGGCGCTGAATGTGGCGGCCCACGGCGGCCTGCTGGGCTTTCTGTACAGCTGGGCCGGTGTGGCACTGGGCGGCTGCATCATGTTCCTGCTCTGGCGGCGGGTAGTCAAGCGCTTCTTCTGGAAGTTCGCCTCCCGCTCGCCCAAACTGGAAAAAGCTCAGCAATGGGTGAACCGCTTTGACACCTCGTCGCTGTTCATGCTCACGCTTCTGCCCTTCACACCAAGCTCCTTTATGCATCTGGCCTTTGGCATCTCGGACTTTGACGAAAAGCGGTATCTCATCACCATGCTGCTGGGCAAAGGCGTCATGGTGGCCCTGATCGCGCTGTTCGGGCAGTCGCTTGTCAGTTCCCTGAAGAACCCGGTCTATCTGGTGCTGGCCATTCTTTTATGGGCAGGCATGTACTGGGTGAGCAAAAAGTTCTGCAAGAAGCACAATCTGGAATAATAATTTAGAATGCCCTCCGCTTCGCTCTGGGCATATTTAGCGGAACAATATTTTTATAATAGGGCAACAGCAGACAGCCTGCGGGCTGTCTGCTGTTGCATTTTCACAGGAATGGCCCAAAAGGTAAACTCCATCTGTTGCGCTTATTTCCTTCGGAAATGACCGCGCAACCGGAAAATATGCCGCTTGCAACTACGGCCCCTTCCGTGAAAAAGCAAACCAGCCAAGCCCGCTGATATGATCCCCCTCAAGTAGACAAGGTAAATAACCAAATTCCACTTAGGGGGTATTTTATGCCCAGAGCAAAGCGGAGGGCATTTAAAATCGTTCCCTTCCCCTTGACATTCACTTTGACTGCTGTATAATATGTATGCTATCAAACAGTTTTATTTGAAACTGTTCAATGCCAAAACAACCATGAAGGACAAAACCATGATGTGTGACGAAACCAAAAACGAGTGCTGCAATCACGCCGATCCCCCTTGGGAAGGCCCACAGGTCATCCCGGCGCAGATCCGCCGGGTGGACAACCTGATCTTCCGCAAGATCAACCAGTTTGCCCGCGAAAATGACGTGGAGCAGGCCACCCCCATGCACGGGTGGATCATTGGGTATCTCTACCGCCACCGGGACACCCCCGTGTTCCAGCGGGACATTGAGCGGGAGTTCTCTATCACCCGCTCCACCGTGACCAACATCCTGCAGTTGATGGAGCGCAAGGGGTATATCGAGCGGCGCAGCGTGCCGCAGGACGCCCGGCTCAAGCAGCTGGTGCTCACCGAAGAGGGCATCTGCTTCCACGAAAAGACGATGCTCTGCTTCCACCAGACCGACGACTATGTGGCTGGGCTGCTGACAGCGGAGGAAAATACCGAGCTGCTGCGGCTGCTGAACAAGCTGCGGGATGCACTGCAGTGATGCAACCTGCCGAAAAAGTGTTCGTTAAATTAGTAATTATGAACATTTTTTGAAACGTCTTGACAATTAAAATGTTTTGTATAAAATTGTTCTGTACCAAACAAATAAAAAGTAACAGGAGGTAACTCAGATGATCAAAAAGTTAGTGTCACATCTGGGCGAGTATAAACGCGCCGCAGTCCTGACACCGCTCTTTGCCGCTCTGGAAGCCGTGATGGATGTGCTTTTGCCCACCATCATGGCCTTTATCATCGATCAGGGCATTGAAAAGGGCGATATGAACGCCATCCTCAAGTACGGCCTGCTCACCTTTCTGGTGGCTGTGGTCGCGCTGGCGCTGGGCGTTCTGGCCGGCAAATACGCCGCCGAGGCATCCACCGGCTTTGCCGGAAATCTGCGCGATGCCATGTATGAGAACATCCAGCATTATTCTTTTTCCAACATTGATAAATTCTCCACCGCAGGCCTTGTCACCCGTATGACCACCGACGTGACCAACGTGCAGAACGCCTTCCAGATGATCGAACGCATGTGCGTGCGCGCCCCGGTGCATCTGGTGTTCGCCCTGTTCATGGCCGTGATGATCGGCGGCCCGCTGTCGCTGATCTTCGTGGTGGCTGTGGTCTTTCTGGTGGCGGTGCTGGCAGGCATCATGGTGCCCACCTTCCACATCTTTGACCGGGTGTTCAAAAACTACGATGCCCTGAACGCTTCCGTGCAGGAAAACGTCTCCGCCATCCGCGTAGTGAAGAGCTTCGTGCGCGAGGGCTTTGAGAACGAGAAGTACACCAAAGCCTGCCAGAGCCTGTACGACCAGTTTGTGAACGCTGAGAGCCGCCTGAGCTTCAATAACCCTGCCATGCTCACCGCCGTTTACGGCTGCAACATCGCCCTGAGCTGGCTGGGTGCCAAGTACGTTCTGCATGGTGCCATCACCACCGGCCAGCTGAACGCTCTGTTCGGCTACATCATGAACATCCTCATGGCCCTGATGATGCTGAGCATGGCCTTTGTCACGATCTCCATGTCTGCCGCTTCCGCAAAGCGTATTGTGGAAGTGCTGGACGAGACCACCGACCTGCCCCCCGCAAAGCAGCCGGTGCAGCAGGTGAAGGACGGCGGCATCGAGTTCGAGCATGTCACCTTCAAGTATAAGCACGGCAGCGGCCAGCCGGTGCTGAATGATATCACCTTCAGCATCAAGCCCGGTGAGACCTTAGGTATCATCGGCGGCACTGGCAGCGCAAAATCCAGTCTGGTGCAGCTGATCCCCCGCCTGTATGATGCCGAGAGCGGCACCGTGAAGGTGGGCGGCGTGGATGTGCGCGACTACAACCTCGACGTGCTGCGCCGCGAGGTGTCCATGGTGCTGCAGAAGAACGTGCTGTTCAGCGGCACCATTCTCGATAACCTGCGCTGGGGCGACGAGAACGCCAGCGAGGAAGAGTGCATCCGTGTGGCAAAGCTTGCCTGCGCGGATGAGTTCATCGAGCGCTTCCCGGACAAATACAATACATGGATCGAGCAGGGCGGCTCCAATGTGTCCGGCGGCCAGAAGCAGCGCCTGACCATCGCCCGCGCCCTGCTGCGCAAGCCCAAGGTGCTGATTTTGGACGACTCCACCAGCGCCGTGGATACCGCTACCGATGCCAAGATCCGCAAGGCGTTCCGCGAAGAAATTCCCGGCACCACCAAGATCATCATTGCGCAGCGTATTTCCTCGGTGCAGGACGCCGACCGCATTCTTGTGCTGGACAACGGCCGCATCGATGGTCTGGGCACCCATGAGGAGCTTTTGAAGACCAACGCCATCTATCAGGAAGTCTACAGCAGTCAGACACAGGGCAGCGGCGACTTTGACAAACAGGGAGGTGAACAGTAATGGCTCAGGCAAAAGAAGTTCGCGGCCCCGGCCCCCGCATGGGCGGCCCCCGGCCCAAAGTGGAAAACCCGGGCAAGCTGCTGAAGCGCATCATGGATGAGGTATTCCGGCACTATCTGCCCCATTGCATCCTTGTACTTGTCTGCATCGTAGTCAGCGCGCTGGCAAACGTACAGGCCAGTCTGTTCTTAAAGACCCTGATGGACGATTACATCGTGCCCATGACCCAGCAGCAGGACCCCGATTTTGCCCCGCTGGCTGCGGCTCTGCTGCGAGTAGGCATCATCTACGTCATTGGCATTCTGGCAGCGTGGGGCAACGCCCGCATCATGGTCAACGTGACGCAGGGCACCCTGCGCAACCTGCGCACCCAGCTGTTCACCCACATGGAGAGCCTGCCCATCAAGTATTTTGACCAGCATCCCCATGGCGACATCATGTCCGTGTACACCAACGACGTGGATACCCTGCGCCAGATGCTCAGCCAGAGCATCCCGCAGCTGGTGTCCAGCGCCATTACCATTGTTTCGGTGTTCTTCAGCATGTGCATGCTCAGCTGGCAGCTGACAATCGTTACCATGCTGATGGTGGCGCTGATGATGTTCTGCTCCAAAAAGATCACCCAGCAGTCCGGCAAATACTTCATCCAGCAGCAGCGGGATCTGGGCAAGTTGAACGGCTACATCGAAGAGATGATGGAGGGCCAGAAGGTCGTCAAGGTGTTCACCCACGAACAGAAGGCGCTGGCCGGCTTCCGCCAGCTGAACGACCAGCTGAAGGACAGCGCCAACAAAGCCAACAGCTTTGCCAACATCATGATGCCGGTCAACGCCCAGCTGGGCAACATCAGCTATGCCGTCTGCGCACTGGCAGGCGCAGCCATGGCCGTGAGCGGCATGGGCGGCACGACCCTTGGCACGGTGGTGGCTTTCCTGAGCCTGAACAAGGGCTTCAACATGCCCATCAGTCAGGTGTCCATGCAGGCCAACAGCATCATCATGGCTCTGGCCGGTGCCGAGCGTATCTTCAAGATGATGGACGAAGAGAGCGAGACCGACGAGGGCTATGTGACCCTTGTCAACGCAAAGTACGACCGCAACGACCAGCTGGTGGAGACGGACGAGCGCACCGGCCTGTGGGCATGGAAGCACCCGCACCACGACGGCACTACCACCTACCACAAGCTGGAAGGCAGCATCACCTTTACCGATGTAGACTTTGGCTATGTGCCGGAAAAAACCGTCCTGCACGATATCAACCTGTATGGCCGTCCGGGCCAGAAGATCGCCTTTGTCGGCTCTACCGGTGCCGGTAAGACCACCATCACCAACCTCATCAACCGGTTCTACGACATTCAGGACGGCAAGATCCGCTACGACGGCATCAACATCCACAAGATCAAAAAGGCCGATCTGCGCCGTTCTCTGGGCATCGTGCTGCAAGACACCCATCTGTTCACCGGCACGGTGATGGAGAACATCCGCTACGGCCGGCTGGATGCCACCGATGAAGAGTGCATCGCCGCCGCCCGCCTTGCCAACGCGGATGGCTTCATCAAGCGTCTGCCGGAAGGCTACAACACCATGCTCACCGGCGATGGTGCCAACCTCTCGCAGGGCCAGCGCCAGCTGCTGGCCATCGCCCGCGCCGCCGTGGCAGATCCCCCGGTGCTGATCCTGGACGAGGCCACCTCCTCCATCGATACCCGCACCGAAGCGCTGGTGCAGCGCGGCATGGACGGCCTAATGTACGGCCGCACCAGCTTTGTCATTGCGCACCGCCTGTCCACCGTCCGCAATGCAGACTGCATCGTGGTGCTGGAGCAGGGCCGCATCATCGAGCGCGGCAGCCACGACGAGCTGATCGCTAAAAAAGGCAAGTATTACCAGCTGTACACCGGCAACCTTGCCGAAAACTAAGCGTTTTTCTACCTCCTCAATGAAAAAGCGACAGCGTGCATCAAATTGCGCGCTGCCGCTTTTTGTGTTATACTGGCTCTGCGGCCCTTCTCCAATCCCCCTGTCGCGGAAAGGAGGTGGTAAACATGCCTAGCTTTATCGCGTTTTTTCAGACTGTCGCAGCAGAGGTAGTAGCCTACTATTTATGCAAGTGGCTTGACAGCCTGTTCTTCAAGGGCAGCAAGCACTAATGAAAAGAAGCACCCCGGTACTGGTTCTACCGGGGTGCTTCGATTTTTTACGTGGTAAACACGTTCGGCCTTATCGCGTTGCCTACCCTTATTATACGCACTTTCATGCAAAAGTCAAGAGGTTTCTGATTCATTTTTCTACTATGTTACGTCAGAATTTTTTATACTTTACAAGGCTTTGCCGTTGGTTTATACTGAAAGCTGAATGATTCTATCAAATTGAGGAGTTTTGCATCGTGGTTTCGGAGAGCACACTCACCTTGGATATCCTGCCGCTTTCGGCAGACACAGCCCGGCTGGTGCGGGTGTACGGCACAGAGCCGTGTATCGCGCTGCCCGGCACCCTGCCAGCACCGGAGGGCGGCAGCTTTGCTGTTACCGAACTGGGCGACTACTGCTTTTCCGAAAAGCCCCGCAGCCTGCCTGCGGCAGACAAGACCTGCCGCTACGAGGCGGCCCCGGACGGCACGGCGCGGCTGACTCGGGCCTTTGGGCAGACGGTGGGCGGCACCTGCCGTCGGTATGACTTCGACTTTGACGCCCCGGCTTCCGATGCGGACACGCTGCACCCGGTGTGCGGCAATTTTCTGGAAGAGGTCACCCTGCCGGACAGCTTACAGGTCGTCGGCAGCTGCGCATTCTACAACTGCCGCAAGCTGCGTCTGCTCACCGTGGGCACGGGCAGCCTGACCATGGGCAGCGATGTGTTTTTGAACTGCTTCGCGCTGGAGACCATCCGGGTGCAGGCAGGCCCTGAAGAACCCACCGGCCTGTTTGCCCTTGTGAACAACATCACCGAAGCGGTACGGGCTGAGTTTTGCCCTGCCGGTACAGCAGCCCCGCTGGCAGCGCTTTGGTATCCCGCCTACTGGGAGGATATCGAGGAGACCCCCGCCCACATTCTTCTACACACCTTTTCCGGCCAAGGATATCATTACCGGCAGTGTTTTTTAGAGAACAAATTCCTCCCCGCAGAATACGACGCGATCTTCCCGCAGGGCCACGATGCCGACGATGCCAATGTGATGGCAATGCTCTGCTTTGACCGGCTGCGGTATCCGTGGCAGCTGACCGAAGCCGCTGCCGGGCACTACCGGGCATTTCTGGCAGCCAACACCGACCGGGTGCTGGCCCGCCTGCTGAAGGCGCAGGACAATGATGCCGTGCGTGCACTCATTGCGCTGGATGTGCTGGACAAAGACGGCTTTGCCGAAGCTTCAGCCCTTGCCGCCAAGGCTGGGAACGCCGCTGCCGCCGCTCTGCTGGCGGATGCGGAGCACAAAAAGTATGCTCCTCAGCCCAAAAAGCAGCGGTACGATTTTGATTTTTAAACAGCAGAAAACTCCTTCCGTCGCACTTCGTGCGCCAGCTCCCTCTAAGAGGGAGCCTTTGGCAGTAAGGGTAAGCTTCCGGTTTCGCCAGAAACCCCATCCCTGAGGGGGGCTGGCATCGCGCAGCGATGACTGGGGGAGTTTGCAGCGAAGCTGAGAGGGTTCTAAGTGAGGTGACACTTTTGCCCCAAACGATCCAAAAAGAAAAATTTTTTGACCCGCGCAAGCCGTTCCAGTCCCAGCGGCCGGAGACCCACGAGGAGTGGCAGGCACGCATGGGCGGCGAGGTGCTGGCGGTGGTGCGCAGCGGGCTGTATCTGGACTTCCGGTTTCTGGATATGGCACTCAGCGCCCTGAACCCCGCCCCGGACGAGCGCTGCCGGGTGCTGGCTACGGACGGTCAGGTCCTGTTTTATCAGCCCAGCCACCTGCTGCGGCTCTATCAGGACAATCCAAAATATCTCAACCGATTGTATCTGCACACCATATTCCACTGCGTATTCCGACATTTGTGGCTGAAAGGCCGCCGGGAGCCGCAGCTGTGGAGCCTTGCCTGTGATATCGCAGTGGAAAACGTTATCGACAGCCTGAACCGCACCAGCGTCAAGCGCCCGCTGACCTATGTGCGCCAGAACGCCTACCAGCAGATCACCGCCGAGGAAACCGTGGTGGCAGCCGCGCCGGTGTATCGGTGGCTCACCCGGCAGACCCCCGGTGTGCTGCGCCAGCTGGAGCGGGAGTTCGTGACCGACGACCACCGCCTGTGGCCCAAGGACGCTCCCGACCAGCCCCAGCAGATGCCCACGCCGCTGCCCCAGAAAACGTGGCAGAAGATCGGGGAGCGGATGCAGACAGAGCTGGACCTACGGGATAAGGAAGCCGGGGACGGTGCCGATGCCCTGAAGCAGCAGGTAAAAGCCGCCAACCGCAGCCGCCGCAGCTACCGGGATTTTCTGCGCCGGTTCTGCGTGCTGCGGGAGGAAGTAAAGCTGGACCCGGACGAGTTCGACCTGAACTTCTACACCTACGGCCTTTCGGTGTACGGAAACCTGCCCCTCATCGAGCCTCTGGAAAGCCGGGAGAGCAAAAAGATCGAGGAGCTGGCCCTTGTCATCGACACCAGCTACTCCACCTCCGGTGAACTGGTGCGGGCGTTCCTTGCGGAGACCTACACTCTGCTGAAAGGACAGGAGAACTTTTTCCACCGGATGAACCTGCACCTGATCCAGGCCGATAACGCCATCCGGCAGGATATCCTGATCCACAATGAGGACGAGCTGATCCACGCCATGAACCACTTTGAGCTGCGGGGCGGCGGCGGAACGGACTTCCGCCCGGCCTTTGAATACGTGAACCAGCTGTGCGCCGAGAAGAAGTTCTCGAACCTGCGGGGCCTTTTGTACTTCACCGACGGCATGGGCACCTACCCCGCCAAGCGCCCGGCCTACGACACCGCTTTTCTGTTTCTGGGGGAGCGGTTCGACGATGCCAATGTACCGCCGTGGGCCATGAAGGTGGTTCTGGATGAAGAAGAATTTACCGGTGCAGCAGCCCGCCCGCAAAGCACCCTTGCCGACGCGCTGGCCGAAGAGGACGACCTGTACCGTGACCTGAACAATTCGTGAGGGAATTTGTTATGAATATCAAACGAGCCAAAGAAGAAATTGAACACACCGTAAAAGCCTACCTTGCCAAGGATGCCTTGGGCGAATACGCCATCCCGGCCATCCGGCAGCGTCCCATTCTGCTCATGGGGCCTCCGGGCATTGGCAAGACGCAGGTGATGGAGCAGGTAGCCCGGGAGTGCGGCGTGGCGCTGGTGGCCTACACCATCACCCACCACACCCGCCAGAGCGCCGTGGGTCTGCCCTTCATCCGCCAGCGCAATTATGGCGGCAAAGATGTCTCCGTGACTGAATATACCATGAGCGAGATCATTGCCAGCATCTACGCCAAGATGGAGGCCACCGGCCTCTCCGAGGGCATTCTGTTCATCGACGAGATCAACTGTGTGTCGGAAACGCTGGCCCCCACCATGCTGCAATTTTTGCAATGCAAGACCTTTGGCAATCAGGCCGTGCCTGCGGGCTGGGTGATCGTGGCGGCAGGCAACCCACCGGAATATAACAAATCTGTGCGCGACTTTGATATCGTTACGCTGGACCGCGTGCGCCGCATGGACATTGAGCCGGACCTGCCCGTGTGGAAGGACTATGCCCGCGCTGCCCACATCCACAGCGCCATTTTGAGCTATCTGGAGCTGCACCCGCAGAACTTCTACCAGATCAACGCCGATGTGGACGGCACCCAGTTCGTGACCGCCCGCGGCTGGGAGGATCTTTCCAATCTGCTGGACACCTACGAAACACTGGGTCTGCAGGCCGATGAAGACCTGATCCGCGAGTACATCCAGCACCCGAAGATCGCAGAGGACTTCTCCGCCTACCTCGACCTTTACTATAAGTACCGCGACGACTACGGCGTAGAGGAGATCTTGGCCGGACAGGCAAAGCCCGCCGTGTTCGCACGGCTGCTGCAGGCCCCCTTCGACGAGCGGCTTTCGCTGGTCAGCCTGATCCTTGCAGGCCTCGGCACCCGGTTCACGGCCTCCCGTCAGGCAGATGCAGTAGCCGACAGCTGCTATGCCTTTCTGCGGGAGACCAAAAAAGCCCTTGCCACCGTTCCGGAGGATATCCCGGACGGCTCGGCAGAAATGTTCCACCAGCAGATCATGGATTACGACACCGAAACACAGCAAAAGCGTGCCGCCGGGCTGCTGAGCAAAGATGCTCTGACCACCCGCCTGCAGGTGCTGGCCGTGCTGCGCGGCTGGGAGGGCGAACTGCGCCGTGCCAACGCCGCCGGTACACAGGAAGCCTTCGACCTGCTGCGCGGGCAGTTCCAGTCCCTTGCCGATGAGCGCGAAAAGGCCCAGCAGACCGCCAGCGCCGCGCTGGAAGCCGCTTTCGACTTTATGGAACAGGCCTTTGCCGAAAGCCAGGAGATGGTGGTGTTCGTCACCGAGCTGACGGTGGACCCGGTGTCCCACGCCTTCCTCACCGAGAACGGCTGCGAACGCTACTTCCAGTACAACAAAGACCTGCTGCTGGACCACCGCAAAGCTGCCCTGCAGCAGGAGCTTTCAGCGGAACAGCGCCGCCACGGCGGAGTGTGAGCCATGCTGGAAAATATTCTGTTCAGCATGAACAGCACCATGCCGCTGTTCTTTATCATGCTGCTGGGCTATGTGCTGCACCGCACCGGTTTTCTGAGCGATGCGTTCGTGGCCGGGGCCAACAAGTTCGTGTTTTATGTGGCACTGCCGGTGCAGCTGTTCCGCGACCTTGGCAAAAACGATGTCCGCGCCACCTTCGATGGCCGGTATGTGCTGTTCTGCTTTGCGGTCACACTGGCGTGCATCCTTGTGATCTGGGCGCTGGCAAAGCTGTTTTTAAAGAGCACCGGCCTTGTGGGCGAATTCGTTCAGGTGTGTTACCGCTCGTCGGCTGCCATCCTCGGCTCGGCTTTTCTGCAGAGCATCTACGGCGATGCCAGCATGTCCAGCCTGATGATCCTTGGCAGTGTGCCGCTGTATAACATCATGGCAGTGGTCATTTTGATGCTGGAAGCGCCCACTGCGCAGGCTCAGACCGGCAATATGGCTGAAAAGCTCAAAAAGAGTGTGAAAGGCATCCTGACGAACCCCATCCTTCTGGGCATTGCAGCGGGCTTTGCGTGGAGCATGCTGCACATTTCCGTGCCTGCCATGCTGGATAAGGCCCTTTCCAATGTGGCCGGTCTGACCAGCCCTCTGGCCCTGCTTGCCATTGGTGCAGGCTTCAAGGGCCAAAAAGCTCTGGGATACCTC
>OLRG01002481.1_pt1 | contig 13002 bp, 14 predicted proteins | sample 1672331 | NCBI WGS metagenome assembly OLRG01 (sample SAMEA3136672, study PRJEB25190) | human gut metagenome
TTAAGTACAGATATTGTATTTCTGCATGATGGGAACATAGGGAGTCCATATAAAGAGTATAAACACCGGACATGAGGGAAGCCTTGGAACGGCTCATGCAAACAGCAGCAGGGATATGCTGGCAAGACTGGAAATCATGACTTTGATGGCGGAACTGGATCTTCCCTTACAGGCAGTGCGCAGGCAGATTGCATCAGGGGTGGACATTTTGATTCATTTGGGACGTATGCGGGACCGCTCCCGAAAGCTTCTGGAAATCTCGGAGGTGTGCGGCTATGAAGATGGCGAGATCAAGATCCAGCCCTTATATCAGTGGCAGGAAGAAAAAGGTCTTGTAAAGATGGAGCCTTTGATGCACCGGGAAAAACTGGAACGTGCGGGGGTGAAACTATGAACGGTAAAAACACGGATTATGAAAAGTATCAGTATTCGGTAAAGGAAATCATCAGATATGTGTCTGAGTGTGTTATTCTTTGCCTAGTGGTGGATTATCTGTTTTATAAAAATATATGGATGCTGCTTCTGGCAGTTCCTCTTCCAGTCCTTTATCTGAAATGGAAAAAGAAACAGCTGATCCGGGAGAGAAAGCGCCGGTTGAATTACCAGTTCCGGGATGCCTTAAATTCTATGAGCGTGGCAGTGCAGGCAGGCTATTCGGTAGAAAATGCGGTTTCTGCATGTGTTCGGGATCTGGAGCAGTTATATGAGAAAAATGCGGACATTGTGCGCGAATTCCGATACATAGAAAATCAGCAGAAGGTAAGCGTTCCGGTGGAAGACCTGTTCCTGGACCTTGGAAAAAGATGCAGGGTAGAGGACATTGAGAATTTTGCTTCTATTTTGTACACAGCCAAAAGAAGCGGCGGTGATCTTGGAAATGTCATTCAAAAGGTAGCCCGTATGCTGGGAGATAAGATTGATGTGAAAAAAGAAATCGAATCCACTCTGGCAGCAAAAAAATCCGAGCAGATGATCATGAGCCTTATGCCGGCAGGAATTATTCTTTATCTTCAGCTGGCATCTCCGGGATTTCTGGATATGCTTTACGGCAATCCCTTTGGCATTGGCGCCATGTCTGTTTGCCTGGCTGTATATGGAACTGCGTATTGGATGGGCAAGAGAATTGTGGAAATCGAGGTGTAGCGGATGTGGCTCCATATTGTCATTTTTGTTATATTATTTCTCCTTGCGGCAGGAAGCAGGCTTGGATGGCTGCATGTGGAACAAATCGGAACACAAAAGGGAAGAAAGCTGTTTTTGGCAGTTGCATTGACTGGAAATATAATGGGACTTGCCATGACCTGTACCAAAGGCGGCGGAGAAATTTATCAGGATGGTTATGAACTGAAAAAGGAGGAAAATTCTTATGAAGAGAAATTCATGGTATCCATGGAAGGAGAAGAAACAGGCAGTATCTACGTTCAAATCCCAGAAAAAGAAATGGAAGAGGAAGATTCCCAGCAGCAGGAAGTGCTGACAGAGGAAGAAAAACTGGAAAAAAAGCTTCTGGATTTTATTGCGAAATACAACAGCCAGAAGTCAGATCCAGATTACTATTACCTGCCGTCCAGCTGGAATGGCAAAAATCTGGAATGGAAAACTCCTTACGATAATACCGGAAATCTTCTTGCAGCTATGACTATGGCGGCAGCTTTTGCTATCATTGTCATGACTGCCAGGGAAGAGCAGAGTGCAAGGGCAAAAAGATATGAGGAACTGATGATGGATTATCCAGGACTGATCATGAAATTTACCCTGCTGGTACAGGCAGGTATGACAGTCAGAAATGCATTCCGCAAAATGACGGTAGATTATAAACGCAAAAATGAAAAAAGAGCAGCGTACGAGGAGCTTGTGACCGCATGCAATGAAATGGAAAGCGGGATTTCCGAAATGGAAGCCTACAGACGCTTTGGAGAACGCTGCGGACACGTAAAGTATAAAACCTTTGCAACGCTTCTGATCCAGAATCTCCAGAAAGGCAGCCGCCAGATGGGAGAAATGCTGGAAAAGGAATCTGTGGAAGCCTGGGATGACAGGAAAAGAAAGGCGAAAGTTCTTGGAGAAGCAGCGACAACAAAGCTTCTGCTCCCCATGGTTCTGATGCTTGGTGTGGTAATGGCAATTATCATGCTTCCGGCCTGTCTGTCCTTTTATGGATAAATCCGATCTGAGGGACTTAAGCACCGGACTTTATCCGAAGCAGTCCCAAAGAAATTTTACAGGCAGAGGGAGGTGAAGGGATGAGAAAGCTTCGGGAATTTGCGAAAGATTTTTTGCAGGAGGAAGATGCTGTAGGTGTGGTTGAGATTATTCTGATTCTTGTAGTTCTTATTGGTCTGGTCATGATCTTTAAAGACCAGCTTACCAGTCTTGTAGAAAATATTCTGTCAAAGATCACCAAACAAAGCAACTCGATTTAAAGCAACCCGCAGTAACAAAATGAAGTAAAAAAGGAGAGGTGCTCCATGGTAAAGAGAGGAAGTATTACAGTTTTTCTGGCACTAACGCTTGGCCTTATTTTGTCTTTACTGAGCTCAGGACTCGAGTCAGTAAGAATGGCAGCGGCAAGAACACAAATATTAAACGGTATGGATGTTGGACTATATTCTTTGTTTGGACAATACAACAAGTACCTTTTAAAGGACTATGACCTGTTTGCTGTTGATGGGGCTTACGGGGGAAAGGAAATGAATCTGGCAGCTGTGTATGATAATCTGGAATCTTATATGGAGCCTGTGATGGATCAGAATAGTCAGAAATTGTCAGTGCAGCAGGGCGGTATATCCGGTTATCTTCTGATGACAGATGCAGATGGTGAGGTCTTTTACCAGCAAGCGGTTCAGTATATGAAAGAAACTCTCGGAAGCCACGGGGCAGCTCTTCTTTTAAACAAGATCCGGAATACGGAAAGAAAAACAACCGAAGCGGAGAAGAAAGGAAATGAACTGGAAGACAAAGGGACAATTGAAAGCTATGAATCTGAAATGAATTCGGCCCAGGAGAAAAGCCAGGCGAAGCTTGACGAAATGACGAATAATGAACAGGGTACAGTGGATTCAAGCGGCTTTTCGGATGGAACTTCGTCCTCTGGTACTGGTGAAAGATATGAGCCTGAGCCGGTTGATAATCCAATTCCTGCAATCCGCCGCATTCGGAAAATGGGGATCCTTGATCTGGTAATATCTCCATGGAAGGCAATTTCAGATAAGAAGGCAGACAAGGAGAAGCTGGTTTCCGGGCGAAACCTGGAAGCTGGATTTGCTATGGAAGACTCAGTCAAAGCAGACTGCTCGATTACGTCCCAGGCGCTGTACCAGCAATACCTGATGGAAAAGCTGGGGAATTTTATAAATCCGGGAAATGGTGACCTGGATTATCAGATCGAATATATAATTGCCGGAAAGGACAATGATGAAGCCAATTTAAAAGCAGTTGCGAACAAGCTTTTGCGTGTGAGAGAAGGAATCAATGTGGCAGGCCTTATGGCGGACCCTGTGAAAGTGGCACAGGTGACATCTGTCGCAGCGGCTATAGCAGCCAGTTTTCTTATTCCTCCGGCAGCTGGCGTGATCAAAAGTGCACTGATCTTATGCTGGGCTTTTGCGGAAAGTATATTGGATGTCCGGGAGCTTTTTGACGGAGGAAAAGTCCCTCTTGTAAAAAATGCTGTAAACTGGCAGCTGTCCCTGCAGAATCTTCCTGCATTGTTCGACAGCCTGGACACCATAAGAAGGACGGATGAGACAGGAGTATCGTACGAAGATTACCTGCAGGTTTTTCTGTTTTCCTGTTCCAAGGCAAAGAAAATAGATGGCGGCATGGATATGGTGGAAACTTCTGTTCAGGAAGCGAAGAACTGGAACTGGTTTCAGCTGGATCACTGCATTACGGCAATGGAAGTGTCTGCTGATGTAAAAGCAAATAAGCGGAAAACGTTTACGGTTACGAGAGCATACCACTATATTTAAAAATAAAGAAAAAGGCGCAGAGAGATGCTTTTCCGAAAAGGAGATGGGAATATTGGATGAGATTATGCAAAAAGATATACAGACTCTGAAAGAGCGAAGAACAAGAAGGAATAGTTCTCTGGGAAACCATTTCGCAAAAGCATCCCCGGCTTTGGTGCGGAACCCTTTCGGCAAAGCGTCTTTGTGCGCCTTTTTGAAAAACTTAAGTACAAAGCTAAAGAAAGCCAGTCTTACTGTAGAGGCGGCAATGGTACTGCCTCTGTTTTTCCTGACAATGGTAACTATGATTTCTTTTATGGATTTATACAAGCTTCAGACAGAGCATCTGAGCAAGCTGTGCCAGAATGCCAAGGATGCAGGAATGTACGCCTATGCAGTAAGCGGAGGAACAGAAGAGATTACGCTTCCGGATGTCTATTCCTATAAGCCTGTGGCAGGAATCATACCGCTCCCAGCCAAATGGAATTACAATTCCGTAAAAGTCCATGCGTGGACAGGAGCCAGCTGGGAGGAGACCAGTGATCCAAACGAAAGCCCGGAGAAAATGGTCTATGTGACAGCTTCCGGAACGGTATACCACAAGAGCCTGGACTGCAGTCATTTGAAGCTGTCGGTTTCCCGGATTTCAGGGTCAGAGGTTTCCTCTAAGAAAAATGATTCCGGAGAGAAATATTATGCCTGCGAAAGCTGCAGCAAAGGCCAGAAGCCGGGAAGCTATGTTTACATTACCAAATCCGGGAACCGTTTTCACAATGACAGAACCTGCAGCGGACTGAAAAGAACGGTGCGTCTGGTAAAAGAGTCAAAAGCAGCGAACCTGTCTGTCTGCAAAAGATGCGGATAAGGTACTGTGCTGCATGTTTGTGAAAGAAACGAAAAACATGGAGGGGATGAAAGTGGAACAGATTTTTGTGCTTGCGTTTCTGGGAATAAACAGCTGGAAGGATATCCGAAAAAGGGAGGTTTCTCTGCTTGCAACCGGAATATTTGCTGTGATTGGAATCATAAATGCGCTCTGGCACGGAACTATATTCTGGGAGTGGATTGGGGCCGTAGGATTTGGCACTGCACTGATCGCGCTGAGTGTAGTTTCAAAAGGAGCAGTGGGAATGGGAGACGGACTGGTTCTGGCAGCTCTTGGAACCGTGCTCACCTTTGGAGAACTGCTGGGTGTATTTATGATGGGGCTTTTGTGCTGCAGTGTGTGGGGAATCATTCTGCTCATATTGCCGCGCACTGGAAGAAAGACCGAGATTCCCTTTGTTCCGTTTCTTTTGCTTGGATATATAGGAGGACTGATTTATTGAAAAAGCAGTTGAGAAAGGGAAGCATGGCAATAGAAACGGCACTTTTAATGCCTGTGATCCTGCTGGTAATTATGACGGTGCTATATTTGTTTTTTTATGTACATAACAGGGCGTGGCTTACAGCTGCTGCATACGAGGCTGCTCTTTCAGGAAGTATGGAAGCAGCAGTTCCAGACGGAAACAGCCGGGAAGCGGCGCTGAAAAAAGGAAATGAGCTTGGGGATACAGGCTTTTTTGGGAGTGAAAATCTGAAGGTGCAGGCGGAGGAGGGCCAAAAGGTACAGGTCACGTATGATTTGGATACGTTTTCCGTTTATGGAGGATTTCGCAGTCATCTGAAGGTTCAGGAAGCTGTGAAAGTGATAGATCCTGTGTCCTGGATTCGCAAAGTGAAAAGTGCATCAGAAAGTATAAAGGGGGAATAAGCAAAAATGAAAGCGGAATATAAAAGAGACCTGAGTGGGAATTATCTGGTGCTGTACGAGGAAGAAGAGCCAGACACTTCCTCCTATCAGATGAGAATGCTGGTGGGAAATACCATTCCGTCCGTTTTAAAGTGCAGGGTGCAGGGCGTGGACGGACAGTTTATGGTCTGCTTCGACATTACTTCGAAACAGTCTGTACTTTCGTTATATGAGGAAAAGAAGATTGGATATGAGGACCTTCAGATGATCCTTGGCGGTTTTGTGCAGGTTATGGAGGAGATGGCGGAGTATTTGCTGAATCCGTCCAGGCTGTTGCTAAAGCCGGAATATATGTATGTGGATGTGGAGAAAAGACAGCTGTATTTCTGTTATTTGCCGGGTTACGACCAGGATGTGCGGCAGGAATTTCAGGAGCTGGCAGAATATATTCTTCCGCTGCTTGATCATGAGGATTCCAGGGCTGTAATGCTGGGATACGGAATATACAGAAGAGCGCTGGAGGACAGCTTTCATCTGGAACACATTAAACAGGAATTATACCAGGAACGTTCTGAGACTGCCAAAACAGACTCGGCCATAAATGCAGCTTCCCGGCAAAAGACGGACAAAGAGGGAACAGACACGGGCTTTATGGATGTTGCTGCTGCGCACCCCGGTACTGACTTTTCAGCCAGACCAAACGGGAAGACGGAGCAAGAAGAAATAAATATAAATCCGGAAGAGGTTATGTGGCAGGAGGAACCTGCCAAAGAAAGCAGAAAGTCCGGAAAATCCCAGGAGAAAGGAATCTTTATCTGGTGTCTTTCGGTTGCGGCCGTGGCATTGCTGGTGATTATTGCGGAAACACTGGGATATCTGCCCAGAATTTCTGTGACAGCCGTGCTTGGATGTGTGATAGTGGCTATGGGCATTGGTATGCTGTATGTCTGGATTTTGTCGCTGTTGAAGAAAAAAGGTCAAAAAATATCCGAAAATCAGGAAACCCCAATGCCAAAGGAAAGCAGAAAGTGTGGAAAACAGTCCCTGAAGCATATGGAAATATCTGAAGATGAAACATATGGAACTGAAAGGACTGAGGAAAAAACTGGAAAGAAACAGGAAGAAATCTACACAGAAAACAGCAGCTGTACTTCCAAAAGCCAGAAAACCAATTTTGGAGAAACTGTAGTTTTGTCCGCGAACATTGTCACTGGCCCGGCAACTTTAGTCAGCCGGGAACCAGGGGAGCTTGCAACTATTTATCTGCAGGAAGAGCTGACTGTGATCGGAAAGATGGAAACGGCAGCAGATGCAGTCATAGACCTTCCCACAGTAAGCCGAATTCATGCAAAAATCCGAAAACGGGATGGAGAATATTATCTTACGGATCTGAATTCACGGAACGGAACCTCTGTAAACGGAAAAATGATAAAGAGTTCCGAAGAATACTGCCTTCAGGATCAGGACGAGGTAGACTTTGCCCAGGCAAGATATGTATTTCTGAAATAAATGAAGAAACCTTACATTTCCTGCATTTTGTCCAGGATAACCTGCCATAAAAATATTGAGGTATCAGAGAAATTGTGCTATACTTACGTTATTATCAGAAAGTAATAATGCAAGTTCTTATGCTATGATAAACTGAAAAATTTTCATCGGGGTGATTGCTTGGAGGAAATAAAAAAAGAACCTGTGACGGTTCTTTTTATACTTCTGAATATACTGATATTTGTGATTGTAGATTTTACAGGAGGCAGTGAGAATACTGTACATATGATCGCATGCGGAGCGGCATATCCGCCGCTGATTCTGGAAGAGGGCGAGACATACAGATTATTTACCTGCATGTTTCTTCACTTTGGAATCTATCACATTGCCAATAATATGCTGGTTCTGTTTGTACTTGGCCAGCGCCTGGAGCCGGTGTTGGGAAAAGTGAAATTTATCCTGGTTTACCTGCTGGGCGGTCTTGGCGGCAATATTTTCTCTCTCCTGATGGAGACCAAAAAGGCTGAATACGCAGTATCAGCCGGCGCATCCGGCGCAGTGTTTGCGGTGATGGGAGCAATGCTCTATGTAGTGATCCGAAGCCGCGGACGCATTCAGGACATTTCTGTACGTCAGATGATGATTATGGCAGGATTTTCCCTGTATTTTGGCTTTACAAGTACGGGCGTGGATAATGCAGCACATGTAGGCGGACTGGTCTGCGGATTTATACTGGCAGCTCTTTTATATCATCCGGGAAAAGTTTCCGGCAGAAGAATATGAAATTCACTTCCCTGGCCGGGAGTGCTTTCTACCTGAATGCTTCCGCCATGTGCCTGTATGATCTGCCTGGTGATTGCCAGACCAAGCCCGGTTCCATTTTCCTTAAAGGTTACAAACGGCTGGAAGATCTGGTCTAGCTGATTTCCTGCTATGCCGCATCCATTGTCCTTTATGGAAATGTGAATATAGCCTTCCTGCAAGACCACATGGAAGGATATTTTTCCACCAGGAAGTGAAACGGCTTCGGAAGCATTTCGCAGCAGATTCAGAAGGGCCTGCTTCAATTTTACCTGATCAATGAAAATGGCAGGCAGTGTATCCGGAATCTGAACATCCAGTGCAATTCCCAGATACTCACATGTGGGACGGATGCTGGAAATAAGCGAGGAAAGATACCTGTGGAAATCTGTTTTGCGGGGCATAAGCCTGTCAGCATTATTATACTCAGAAAGATTGTTTAAAAGTATTTTTGTGTATTCCAGATTATCCATAATATCATTCCAGTAACGGTAGGATGCAACCTCTGGATGTGTTTCCTCGATCATCTGAAGCTCACTGTTGATCAGGGAAATGGGATTGCGGATTTCATGAGAAAATCTGGAAAGAAGCAGACGGGATTCATCTGGTTCCTTTAATGTATTGTTCTGCATAAGATCACCTCATGGGAAGTGTAACATCAGTGTAAAAAAATGACAAACAAAATCGTACTGAAAAAATCGACAATACTCGACAACGAAAAACTATAAAATTTTTTTAATAAAAAATGTGATTTTAGCTATTCACAAACGTATTATTTATATATCTTTTTTGGGAGGAAAAGACTATGGAAAATTGTATTTTTTGTAAAATCGCAAACGGAGAAATTCCAGCAACAACCTTATACGAGGATGAAGATTTCAGAGTAATTCTGGATCTGGGCCCGGCAAGCAAGGGACATGCACTGATCCTGCCCAAGGCACATGCTGCCAACATCTATGAAATTTCAGATGAAATGGCTGCCAAGGCAATGGTTCTGGCAAAGAAAATGGCTACGAAGATGACAGATGCACTGGGCTGCGACGGCTTTAACATTGTTCAGAACAATGGTGAGCAGGCAGGACAGACTGTCTTTCATTTTCACATGCATCTGATTCCAAGATATAAGGGCGACAAGGTTGGAATTGCCTGGGAGCCAGGAACATTAACTGACGAAATGAAGAATGAGATTCTGGAAAAAATGAACTGCTGATCAGGACAAGGTACGAGAGATGAATAGTGAAGAATTCAGAGCTTTTTATAGGCGTTACTATGATGTCTCAGTTAAACTTGCAAGCAGAATTGTACAGAGTCATTTTACAGCGGAGGATGTTACACAGGAAGTATTTTTATATTTTTACAGAATCAAAGACAGACTTGATATGTCCAGCGAAAGAAAGCTGTATTCGCTGGTAGTCACGGAAACAACCAATAAAGGCAGAGATTATCTCAGAAAATCTTATGTGAAGCGGGAAGTAATGTTTGATAATGAAGTGTCTGAACTGCAATATAAAAGTGTGGAAAGCGCAGAAGCAGCATTGCTCGGTATGGAGAAGGCACAGTATATCACCATGGCATTTGAGAATCTCCATCAGAAGAATCCAGTGAATTATGAAATTTTTATGAGGGTGGTCATGCTTGACATTTCCACTGATGAAGTTGCACGGGAGTTTGGATATACAAGAAACAATGTTAACAACAGAGTCCTCAGAGCCAAGAAATGGCTTTTGGAAGAGCTTGCAAGACTGGACAAAGAATAATTTGACTGAAAAAGCATACCTCTGCAGGATCGCAGAGGTATGCAGTAACAATCAGGAACGGGTACATTCTTCAATTAACTCAACAATATGCTGAATGGAATTCAGATTTTTACCTGCGGACATAGCCGAAATATATTTGTCACGATCCAGATAGAGCCTGTGGATTGCTTCCATCAGAGTGGATTCCGTAATTTCCTCTTCTTCAAGAACCATGCTGTAGCCCTGGCGTTCGAAGGAACGGGCATTGAGAATCTGGTCACCGCGGCTTGCCTTTGCAGATAACGGAATCAGGAGATTTGGTTTTGAAAGTGCGGCAAGTTCACAGATTGCGTTAGCTCCTGCACGGGAGATCACTACATCTGCCAGTGCAAACATGTCAGGAAGCTGTTCCTGTACATATTCGTACTGCACATAACCTGTCATTTGGATACTTTCATCCATTTTTCCCTTACCACAAATATGAATAACCTGGAATTCTTTCAGAAGTTCAGGAAGAATTTTCCGTACATTTTCATTTACAGAAGCAGCACCGAGACTGCCGCCGATTACAAGCAGAACCGGCTTCTCGGAAGTGAAGCCGCAGTATGCGCGGGCGCGTTCCTTGTCTCCGTGAAGAAGCTCCTGGCGGATAGGCGTTCCGGTAAGGACTGCCTTATCTTTGGGAAGACTGTTTACTGTTTCCGGGAAGTTGCAGCAGATTTTTGAAGCTGAAGAAAGACACAGCTTGTTTGCAAGACCCGGGGTCATGTCGGATTCATGAATAATCGCTGGAATGTGACGCTTTCCGGCTGCGATTACTACTGGGACGGTAACGAATCCGCCCTTTGAGAAAACCACATCAGGTTTCAGTTTTTTCATAAGTTTTTTTGCCTGAAAATAACCTTTCAGAACACGGAATGGGTCTGAAAAGTTTTTCCAGTCAAAGTAGCGTCTTAATTTACCGGAAGCAATTCCGTAATAAGGAATTCCAAGCTCCTCGATCAGTTTCTTTTCGATACCATCGTAGGAGCCGATGTAAGAGATTTCATAACCTTTTTCCTTTAAAGCAGGAATCAGGGCAATATTCGGGGTGACATGTCCGGCAGTACCACCGCCGGTAAGGATAATATGTTTCATAGGATCCTCCTGAATAGCATTTTTTATTTAATAAATATGAACCCTTGCAGTGGAATTGTCAAGAAAAGAAAAAAATCTGGGAGAAAATAATGAGTAAAGAAATAAAGGATGAGGAAGTAGACAAGCTGTTGGAAGATGAGCTGTTCCGAGAGGCTAAGATGATAGAGAAAAGCCTTCTGGGAGACCATGCAGATGAGCCTTCAGTCTCTGATGAAGAAATTGATAAGGCTTATGAAAGGTTTATGCAGCGCGTAAAAAAAGAAGGCCTGCAAAAAGAAAACAGCCAGGATACACAGACAGCAGAAATTGTGAAATTTCCCGGATCCCGGGGAATGGATAAATGGGAAAGAGAATTAGAGGAGATTGGCAGAACTGTGGATGATTCCTGGGATGATCAGGATCCTGTTCAGGAAGAGAACAATTTTGTCAATGAGCTTTCGAATATGATACATCCCATTGAAATTGAGAAACCGAAGTCATGGTACAAGCTTGCAAAAGCGTCTGGCTTTATCCTTCTTGCAGCAATCGGTCTTCTTGCAGGAAGTATGGCGAGCCAGGCGGATAATGCGAAATTTGTCAGTACCATTGAGCATATTATAGATCATAACACTATGCCGTGAAGGCTGGCTGAAAAATAAATAAAGTTCTGGGTAAAAGGGGGAATCTGCATGAAGATCACTTTTATTGGAGCAACACATGAGGTTACCGGAAGCTGCTATTATCTGGAAGCAGCCGGAAAAAAGTTTCTGGTAGACTGCGGAATGGAACAGGGGCCTAATTACTACGAGAATAAGGATATTCCTGTGCCGCCGGGAGATTTGGATTTTGTTCTTCTGACGCATGCGCATATGGATCATTCCGGCAATCTTCCTGCAATTTACGCAAAAGGATTTAAGGGACCAATCTATGCCACTGAAGCAACCTGCAATCTTTGCGACATTATGCTTCGTGACAGTGCCCATATCCAGATGTTTGAGGCTGAATGGCGCAACCGTAAGGCGAAGCGCCAGGGGAAACCGGAGTTTGTTCCGGCTTATACCATGGAAGACGCCATGGGCGTGATCCGAAACTTTGTAGGCTGTCCTTATGACAAGGGAATCATTCTTGGAGAGGGACTGCGGGTAAAATTTATTGACGCAGGTCATCTTCTTGGTTCCAGCAGCATCGAAGTGAATATTCAGGAAGATGGAGTGGAAAAGACCATTGTATTTTCCGGAGACATTGGAAATAAAAATCAGCCTTTGATAAAAGATCCGGTTTATTTCAAAAAAGCGGATTATGTGGTGATGGAGTCCACATATGGGGACAGAAGCCACGGAGAGCGGCCTGATTATGTAAGGCTTCTTGCCGACATTATCCAGGAGACTTTTGACAGAGGCGGAAATGTTGTGATTCCGTCCTTCGCAGTGGGAAGAACCCAGGAAATGCTGTATTTCATCCGACAGATCAAAGCAGAGAACCTGGTTCACGGTCATGGAAACTTTAAGGTGTTTGTTGACAGTCCCCTTGCGAATGAGGCAACCAATATTTTTGGAATGCATAAGTATGACTGCTTCGATGAAGAAGCCATGGAACTGATCAATAAAGGAATCAATCCCATCAGCTTTCCGGGACTGAAAATTTCTGTTACCAGTGAAGATTCCAGGGCAATCAACTTTGATGAGGACTGCAAGGTAATTATATCCGCCAGCGGAATGTGTGATGCGGGCAGAATTAAGCATCATTTGAAACACAATCTGTGGAGGGAAGACAGCACCATTCTGTTTGTAGGATATCAGGCAGAGGGAACAGCAGGACGTGCACTGATCGAAGGGGCAACGGAGATCAAGCTGTTCGGTGAGCCGGTTCATGTGGCGGCGAAGATCTGCCGGATGCCTGGAATCAGCGGTCATGCTGATGTAAATGGTTTAATTGACTGGATCAAGGCATTCGAAGAAAAACCACAGAAAGTCTTTGTTACCCATGGAGAAGACAGTGTAACAGAAGTATTTTCCGCAAGACTGCGGGATGAAATGGGATACGATGCCTACGCACCGTTTAGCGGAACGGAATTTGACCTGGCCACAGGGGAATTTCTGTACGAGGCGCAGGGAATTCGCATCCAGAAGCCTTCCGCAGTTCAGAAGGCTTCTAAAGCTGCAAGGGCATACAATAAGCT
>OLRG01002500.1_pt1 | contig 12916 bp, 10 predicted proteins | sample 1672331 | NCBI WGS metagenome assembly OLRG01 (sample SAMEA3136672, study PRJEB25190) | human gut metagenome
GCTTTGTCCAGCGAGGCAGAGAGCGTCCTGTTTTTCTTTTTCAGTTGTCTGTTCTCGGCGGCGGTCTCCGTAAAGGCGACCTGATAGCGGTTCAGTTCGGTGCGCATTTTGGACGCTGCCGGGATATAGCTGTCCAGCACCTTGCTGATCTCCGCCGTACGGCTCTCGGAGCACAGCCAAATGCCTAAAACGCTTGTTGATACCTTTATAAATCTTTAAAAAAATATTTGCGAACTGTGGAAAATCGGCGCATCCCCAAGGGGGATATAGCGGAAAGCGACCAAACGAAAAAACCGGCTAAAAACGGAATGTTTTCTGAGAGGTCTTTCCCTTATAGATAAGAGTGAAAACTATAAAAAACCGTTCAAAGGAACAGCGAATTTTTTATAAAAATTTTGGAGGTGCAAAATGGAACGCTTTTATATGTCGGCATACACATATGGTGCGATTGTCTACGAAATTGAGTGCAGATGGGGAGAAATAAGAAACGAACTTGACCGGATGGCAGAAGAATGCGGGGACTATTCAAAAAATTATTATACGGAGTTTGAGCTGTGGCAGAAACCGACATCTGAACTCGAGGAGTGGCTTGACGAAAATCGTGGAACAGGATTTGAGGAGGATGAAATTTACTATGATTTAAAGTGGCTGGATAAAATTGTACAACTGTATCGAGAAGCGCAAGCATATACGGGGTGGTTTTATGCAGAAGTTGACGATATTGAAAAACAGGTAGAACGCTTGACTGGGATTTCGTATTAAAAGTGGTATACTGTGCAAAAAACATCGGAGGTGCGACCATGAACATCAAGCTGACACTGGGAGAACGGCTCAAAGACCTGCGTGTGGAGCGGAATCTGAAGCTGGAAACGCTGGCAGAGCAGACGGGTCTGTCCAAATCGGCACTGTCGAAATACGAGAGCGACGATGTGACCGACCTCAGCATTTATGCGGTGACAACGCTGGCTGAGTTCTATGGTGTGACCACGGACTACCTGCTGGGCGTGACGGAAAACAAAAAACGCCCAGAGGCAGTCCTTTCGGACTTGCATCTGAGCGATGGCGCAGTGGACGCACAAAAGCAGGGATGCGGGGTAAGCACAGACGGTGATCATTTGCCCTGCGCCTTATAGGAGAAACGCTGCTGCGGCAGGAAGGGGAACGTACACCATTGGTTCCTCTGCAAGCCTGCGCTGGGTGGGCAGAGACTGTCAACTGCCACGCCCATCCGCGCATCCTTCTGCCGCAGAACAGGTGCTTGCCGGAACCTTTCGCAGCCCCTTTTCCGCATCAGCCGGAACCAAGGTGTAACACACTAGACTTTGCAAGCAAAGTCGTGTGCCAACGAGCGTTCCGCCGCTCTTTGGATTCTTCCCGGCAGGGCACTGGAAAATGGGGTGCCCTGATGCAGAGGCTCCGTCTTGACTGCGTGGGAAAATATCTGGGCACACGTCCAATCATAATTGGAAATACTGCACAAATGTGTTATACTCAGACAAGGAATTATACTAGAATCATAGGAAGATTAGTATATGGTCCACTTTTTAGGATGAGAAGTGCGTTACAATAAAAACACCGACGGAGGAAGTCGATATGCCTGAGAAAAAAGTTGTTGATGTCATGTGGGATGACAGTCCGGTGGATGTATCTGCCGAAGTGAATTTTATCTGGTCCATTGCAAATAAACTGCGCGGACCGTATCGCAGCGACAAATATAAGGATGTTATCATTCCGATGACAATCATCCGTCGCTTTGAGTGTGCCCTTGCACCTACCAAGCAGAAGGTAGTCGATCAGTTCAAAGCAAATCCGAATTTTCCGGCAAAAGCGATGTATCGAATCTCCGGTTTTCAGTTCTATAACACCAGCGAATTTGACCTCGCAGAGCTTGTAAATGACGCAGACCATATTGCCGCCAATTTCAAGAGTTATCTGCAGGGATTTTCTGCGAATGTGCTGGAAATTTTGATGTCCAAGGAGCGCGGTTTGAACTTCGGAGAAGAAATCGACAAGATGGATAAAAACAACCGGCTGCTCTCTGTCGTTAAAGCATTTTCTGAACTTGACCTTGATCCTCGCACCATCGACAATGTGAAGATGGGGTATATTTTTGAAGATCTGATTCGCAAATTTTCTGAAAACGCTGAGGCTGGCGATCACTACACTGGACGAGATATCATCAAGCTGATGGTCAATATTCTTCTTGCTGAAGGGTGCGATGATATCTTCGATGACGGTAAAGTCATCACAATATTGGATCAGGCTTGTGGTACGGGTGGTATGCTGTCCACCGGCTTTAATTTTATTAAGCGCTATAATCCAACGGCTGATGTGCGCCTGTTCGGGCAGGAAATCAACCCGGAGTCCTACGCCATGTGCCTTGCTGAAATGCTCATCAAGGGACAGAATGCCGAAAATATCTGCTATCAGGACACCATGAAAGCAGACCGCTTTAAAGGCACGAAAATGCGTTTTGTGCTGGAAAATCCTCCTTTTGGCACCGCTTGGGGCGGTAAAGATGCGGCTGAAGGCGTGGAAGATGCCGTCAATGCAGAATATCAGAAAGGTTTTGACGGCCGCTGGGGCGCAGGACTGCCCGGTTCCGGTGATATGCAGATGCTGTTCCTTCAGTCTGCCATTGATAAGATGGACGATAACCTTGGCCGTGCTGCCATTATTGAAAACGGCAGTCCTCTTTTCTCCGGTGGCGTAGCGTCCGGTGAGAGCCAGATCCGCCGCTGGATGCTGGAAAGCGATCTGATTGAGGCGATTATTGCGCTGCCTACTGACCTGTTTTATAACACCGGCATTGCTACATATATCTGGGTTCTCTCCAAGAACAAGCACCCGGAGCGCAAGGGCAAAATTCAGCTGATTGATGCTTCTGCGTTCTTCAAAAAACTGCGGAAAGCACTGGGCGATAAGAAAAATGAAATTTCTCCTGAGGATCGCAGCGCCATTACAAAGCTGTATGCGGATTTTACAGAGAATGAATATTGCAAGATTTACCCTAACGAGGAGTTTATTTACCGTGAGTACACGGTGATGCAGCCGCTTCAGCGCAGCTATGCTATTACGGAGGAACGCATTGAAACCATGCTTTCCAAGGGATCGCTATCTGCCTTGTATGACCAATCCAAGGTGGACGAACTGGAAAATGCCGAAGAACTGACCGGCAAGGATCAGAAGAAGTTGGAGGCATATCAGGCAAATAAGCCGGTTTATGATGCCATTGTCGCCACACTGAAAGCGGCAGTTTCGGAGCGGATTTATAATTGCCCGGCAGAGTTTGCTCCGGTGCTGTCCAAAGCACTGTCTGCGGTGACTGCCGACAAAAAGTTGCTGGAAAAGATTACAGACGGCCTTTCCGTTATGGATAAAAAAGCTGAGATTCAGCGGGATCGCAAGGGCAGCATCATCTACGACAAAGAAACCAAGGATACCGAACAGGTAAAATGGGAAGAGAACATCGAGGACTATATGGCAAGAGAAGTCCTGCCACACATCCCGGATGCCGCTGCATTCTTCGAGGAGAACCTTAGCGCCAAGAAGCCTGTTATCAAAACCGGTGCAGAGATCCCGTTCACACGGTATTTCTATAAATACCAGCAGCCGACAGCAAGTGAGGAACTGGAAGCAAAGTTTTCAGAATTGGAACGGTCTGTCTCCGAGCGTGTCGCTAAATTGTTTGGATAAGGCGGTAAAACTATGCGTGAAATGAAGGATAGTGGGATTGAGTGGATTGGGGATATTCCGGTATATTGGAAGATTATGCCGAACAAGTACTTGATGCGGAAGGAAAAGAAAATATGCCCAGTTTATCATGGCGAAGATATTTTGTCCTTGACAATGAAAGGTGTTATTGTCAGAGATTTAGATGCTGGTGGAAAAATGCCTGCTTCCTTTGATGGATATCAGAGGCTGGAAGCTGGCAATCTTCTTATGTGCCTTTTTGACATAGATGTGACACCACGTTGTGTTGGCTTAATCAAGCAGGCAGGAGTGTCGAGCCCGGCGTATAGCCAGTTTGTGCTTCGTAAGGGGGCAGATGCTGCATATTATTGTTACTATTACACGATGCTTGATAACGACAAGACGCTACTTCATCTGGCAAAAAATCTTCGACACTCATTAACAGAAGATCAGCTGGGAGCAATTCCTGTAATTGTTCCCCCTATAGAAGAACAACAGCGCATTGCTGACTTCCTTGACACCAAATGTGCCGAGATTGACGCACTGACCGCCGATATTCAAACCCAGATTGATACGCTGGAACAATACAAGAGGTCTGTCATTACCGAAACCGTCACTAAGGGGCTTGACCCGGATGCGGAGATGAAGGACAGCGGAATTGAGTGGGTTGGAGAAATACCAGCACATTGGCTGGTGCATCCTGTCTATTACTACTATGGTGAACGAAAAAATAAGAACTATTTGGGTAAGGAAGATAACCTGCTCTCGCTGAGTTATGGCAGAGTTGTCCGAAAGGACATTAACACCAGTGATGGATTGTTGCCGGAGAGCTTTAATACCTACAATATTGTTGAAACGGGTGACATTATCATCCGTCCTACTGATTTGCAGAACGATAAGCGTAGTTTGCGGACCGGGCTTGTGAAGGAACACGGCATAATCACTTCAGCGTATATAGATCTTTGTCCTATCAAACAAGTTGATTCGAGGTACTTCTACTTCCTTCTTCACGCATACGATGTGATGAAGGTGTTCTATAACATGGGAAACGGCGTCCGTCAAGGATTGAACTATTCCGAGTTTTCTCGGCTTATGGTTTTTGAGCCACCTTATGACGAGCAGGTAGCGATGGCTGATTATTTGGAGGCCAAAGTTGAAGAAGTGGATGTTGTTATCTCCGATAAGAAAGCACAGCTTGCAACACTCGACGAATACAAGAAATCTCTGATTTTTGAGTATGTAACGGGCAAAAAGGAAGTGAGTGAGGGTGCTGATTGATGTTTCAAGACCAGAAACGATACCGTGTACAATTAAAGATGCGATAATTGGTTATGTGAAGTCACTTCCGAATAGAGCGATAGAAGAAATAGAAAGTTATGACAGGAATATTCAATATAAAAATGATGTAATATGCGCTGTAGAACGATATTTGAACCCAACAAAGGCAGAGTCTCTTTACCAAGAAATAAAAAAGGATTTGAGTGATTGCGACTTGGACCTTTTTCATGCAACGAGGGTGCTATGTGAGGACGATATCAAAATAAACGGTCTGTTGACAAATGAACGCACTAGATATTTGGATTACCTGTATCGGGCGTTCCAACATACGAATCTGTCGGAGATATCTATAAATAGAGCTATTCATAATGTGGAAAACGAATACGATCGAAAATATACCGAAAGAAAATCTGTCCTGTGTTTTTTTGCGCCGATGAGTTTGGCAGAATCGAGTGGCATAGCTGGATATGACAAGTACTGTGCTAATATTGGTGGGGAATTGGCTGAATGGGGACTTAAAGAAAACCAACATGAAGTATATGAGGCTCTTAGAAAAATAGGTATACCTGTAATTGTAGAATTTCGGATGCCATTTGAACAAATAACGGATTATGCGCAAGAGAAAATAATCTTTCAATTTATCCTATACTATGCTGGACAGCTTTTTTGGAATAAAAAGTTCCCAATGCAATTAGAGGGAATGACAGAAAACGATGTGGTGGCATCAGAGATTATTGCAGTTCATCATTACAACAAGGAAGTAGATCATGAATAATATTCTCTCCGAAAAAGAGTATCAGCATTTCATCATGGACAGGCTCTCGCAGGACAACGGTTACATCGTCCGCAAGGCAACAAGCTATGACCGCTTCTTTGCTATGGATCGGGAACTGCTGTTTCGATTTTTGAACGATACACAGCCGAATGAGATGGATGCGCTCCGCAAGATCTATAAAACGGATCTGGAGGATACGATTGTTGGCTTCATCAATACCGAGGTCACCAAAGCGCGCGGCAGCTTGTTGGATGTGCTGAAGCATGGCATAGAAATCTCCAACATGAAGCTGGAACTCATGTATACCAAACCCGCTACTACCTTTAACCGGGAACTGCTGGCAAAGTATGAAAAGAATATCTTTTCCGTTATGGAGGAGGTCTGGGCAAGCGACAAAGAGCGCGTTGATCTGGTGATTTTCCTGAACGGTCTTGCTATCATGTCCTTTGAACTGAAATGCAATGCTGCAGGTCAGTCCTATCAGGATGCCATCTATCAGTATCGTGTTGACCGTGACCCGAAAACCCGTCTGTTCTGGTTTAAAGCAGGTTGCCTTGTGAACTTCGCTATGGACCTGGAACAGGTCTATATGACCACTAAACTCGCAGGCAACGCCACCTTCTTCCTGCCGTTCAACATGGGCAACGGTGAAGGGGTCAACGCCGGTGCGGGAAACCCGACCTTCAAAGACAAATACAGCGTGTCCTATATGTGGGAGGATATTCTGACCAAGGATACCGTCCTTGACCTCATCAGTAAGTTCATCTTTATCGAAACTAAGGAAAGCAAGGATGAGCTGACAGGGAAAACGAAAAAATCCGAAAATGTCATATTCCCTCGGTATCATCAGCTTGATGTGATCCGCAAACTGCTGGGTGATGTCCGTGATAATGGCACAACGCAGAATTATCTGATCCAGCACAGCGCAGGCTCCGGCAAAACGAACTCTATCGCATGGCTGGCGCACCGCCTGACTTCTCTGCACGATGCGGATAATAAAATCATCTTTGACAATGTTGTGATCATCACTGATCGAGTTGTGGTTGATCGTCAGCTGCAGAAAGCGATTATGGGCATGGAGCATAAAGCGGGGCTTATCCGTGTCATGGACGATAAGTGCAACTCGGCAGACCTTGCCATTGCTCTGAACGGCAATACGAAAATCATCGCCACTACAATTCAGAAATTCCCGTATATTGTAGACAGTGTTGCCGGGCTGAAAAACAAGCATTTTGCGGTTATTATCGATGAGGCACATTCCTCCACGGCAGGTAAGGACATGGCAGCGGTCACAAAGTCGCTGGGTGCAGGAGAACAAGAAGGCATCGATGTGGAAGATATGATTACGGATGAAATCCGCAGAAACGGCAAACAGGCGAATGTTTCCATGTTCGCTTTCACCGCCACCCCCAAGCCCACAACGATTCAATTGTTTGGACGACTGAACACCAAAGGGCAGCGTGAGGCGTTTCATATCTATTCTATGAAACAGGCCATTGAGGAGGGCTTTATCCTTGATGTACTTCAGAACTATACCACTTATGATACCTTTTATCAGCTGAACAAGGAGATTGAAGAAGATCCTCGATGCAAGACTGCTGATGCAAAGCGGCAAATTGCGCGGTTTGTAGAACTGCACGAGACAAACATTGCACAGCGTGTAGAGGTTATCATTGAACATTTCCGCACAACAGTGATGCCGGAACTTGGCGGCATGGCAAAGGCAATGGTCATCACTGCTTCCCGGCAGGGCGCGGTCAAATACCGTCAGGCGTTTGAGAATTATACAAAGAAAAAAGGCTATACCGATATCAAAGCTTTGGTTGCATTTTCTGGCAAAGTAAAGCTCCCGGACGATGAAACCGAATATTCCGAGGCTTCCATGAACGGTTTCCCGGAGGATCGTCTGACAAAAGAATTTGATAAGGACGAATATCAGGTACTTCTGGTTGCGAATAAGTATCAGACCGGGTTTGACCAGCCGAAACTCTGCGCTATGTATGTTCTCAAAAAGCTGAAGGGCGTATCTGCTGTTCAGACGCTTTCCCGCCTGAATCGTATTTGCCCGCCGTTCGAGAAGAAAACCTTCGTGCTGGACTTTGCAAATACATACGAAGATATCAAAGCGGCATTTTCACCGTACTATACGACTACGCTGCTCTCCACTTCCGTAACGCCGACGGCGATTTATGATCTGGAAGCTCAAATCGATGCGTACACCGTGCTTGACCCGGATGATATCGAAAAAGCCAACGAGCTGCTGTATAAGAAGAATATATCTGCCAAGGACAAGCAGAAGCTGACGTTTTACTTCAAGCGTACAAAGAACATGATTGAGCAATACGATCTCGTTAGACAGCAGGAGATTGTGTCTGCGATGCGGCACTTTGTCCGATTCTATGAGTTCCTATTGCAGGCATCCTGCTTTGAGGATACTGATCTGCACAAGAAATACAACTTTATCACATATCTTCTGGCCTACATCAATATCAAACATCCGGGCGGTGGATACAACCTAGACGGAAAGATTAAGGCAACCAATTTTGTTCAGAAAAAGGTCGAGGAACATACAACGTCAAACCTTGTTGCACAGCCGGTGGTGAAATTGCCGACTGCCGAAAATTTCGGGCTTACTGAGGCAAAAGAGGAACGGCTTTCAGAGATCATTGCGGAGATCAATAGCCGTACCGGAAAGGCCTATAACAATGATGTGGCAGTTAAGGCTATGTTACAGATCAGGGACATCCTTTTAAAATCGGATAAACTGAAAACCAGTGCGCGAAACAATACCGTCAAAGACTTTGAATTTTCTTATTTTGATGATATTGACGATGCCTTGATTGAAGGATTAGAACAGAATCAGGATTTCTTCTCACTTCTGCTAAGCAATGAAGAAATCAAACGGCAGGTGCTCGGTATTTTTACAGAAGAAATATATAAGAGTTTGCGGGAAGCCTAATGTAAAATAGTATATGAGGCAGAGTGGAGGTGAGATACAGGACACACAATGATAGACGACGAATTTAGAACGCTGGGATAATAATTCATTGCGGAGGAATTATGAATATTTCACCTGACGATTTTAAAAAGATTGGTATAGATAGTTCTGCAATTCAGAGTAAAAAAGAGCAGACTACTTATAAAATAAAATATGTTACGCGATATGTTCGACAATGGGCAATTATTGAAGCGGGAAGAAAAAGCATCAACCAAATAAACTTTATTGATTGCATGTGTAATGCTGGAATATATGAAGATGGTGATTTCTGTACGGGAATGGAAGTTATTCATATATTTAACGAATTGGCTCAAGATTCGCGGTATGCATCGAAAAAGTTTGTGGTTTTTCTGAATGATTTGCGAGAGGATAGAATAAATAATTTTATAAGTATAATTAACGGAACCGTTAAGAAAAGCAAAAACTTAAAGATATTTACTGCTCATGCAGATGTTAATTACATACTGGATGACATTGCAAATGCGACTCCACTTCACAGAGAATTGTTTAAGTATGGAAGCTGTAGCCTAATATATGTGGATCCATATAGCTTTGGTACTGTTCAAATTCCCAAACTCCATAATATTTTGAAGGACAACTACTGTGAATTACTTTTCAACTTTTTTACGAGTGACTTTAATCGCAATAAAAATCAAGATCGAGGTCGGATACAGCGATGTCTAGGAGATTTGAAACCAAAAGATAGAAAGCAAGTGGTTGATGATGTGGTTCGGGCTTTAAAAGTTGGAAAAATTAAATATGTCTATTTGTATTCTTTCCGCACGGTAACAAATGCGGAATTGTACCAGATACTTTACGCGACACCAAGTTTGAAAGGACTTAAAGCCCTTAAAGATAGCATCTGGGATGTGTTTGATGGCGAAGAATACCATCGAAATCATTGCGATAGCGGGCAGTTGTCGATGTTTACAACCGAAGATATAAAAGCACTGAATCTGCAAGAATATGAGTTGGAAGCTCAAAACATTGTATATGAAGCATTCAAGGGGAAGACTGTGCCGTTTTTAAAGATTGAAGAAAAAATTCTTGTAGAAACCATGCTTAGAAGTTCCCAAATTATAAAACACGTGTTAAAGCCGATGATAGCTGAAGGAAAAGTAAGAAAACATAATGATGCAGGAAAAACCAATTTTACAGAGGATAATTACACATTTATATGAGTGAAAAAAAAGTACATGAAAATATCAGAAAAAGCCTGATATACAAAACGGCTGTTGAATACGGCGATTATACGTTGAACCATGTGACAGGTTGCTCACACGGCTGTAAATATCCTTGTTATGCTTACATGATGGCTAAGCGGTTTAAAAAAGTGGAGGACTATGAGGAGTGGATTCAACCGAAACTGGTTGATAACATTTTTCCGCTTTTATCAAAGGAACTGCCTAGATACAAGGATAAAATAAAGACGTTGCATCTTTGCTTTTCGACTGACCCATATATGTATGGACATCCCGATATTTGCAATGCGAGTACACAAATTATTGAGAAAGCAAACGTTTTTGGAGTTCATTGTTCGGTGCTGACAAAAGGCATTTTGCCAGTAGAACTTGCAAAAATGCCGTTAAAAAATGAGTATGGCATAACAGCTGTTACGCTTGACGAGGATTTCCGAAAAGAGATGGAGCCGGGTGCGGCACCGATGGAAGATCGTATTAGCGCGCTAGAAGCACTAAGCAAACAGGGATGCTATACATGGATTAGCATTGAACCGTATCCAACCCCCAATATTCATGAGCAAAATCTCGAACAGCTTTTGGAACGAGTATCTTTTGCCGATCGAATAATTTTTGGAAGGTTACATTACAATAAACAGGTAACAGCGTATAAAGGCTATCAAGATTTTTATAATACCTGTGCTAGAAAAGTTATGGCGTTTTGTGAAGAACGAAAAATAGCTTATCATATTAAAAAGGGGACGCTTGTGGAATAAGCACCGATTTAGAGAAAGGAGGCCCCCACCATGACCGAACAAGCACTCCGCAAAATGATTGCTGCTGGGGAAAGCACTCGGCAGGAGTTTAAGTCGTGGGTGAAGTGCAAGGACTACCGGCAGCGGAAAGAGCTTGCGGTGAAAAGTGCGGTTGCGCTGGCAAACACAAAGGGCGGCATTTTGCTGTTTGGCGTGGAAGATGACGGCACCATTACAGGCTGCCCAAAGAGCGACCCGCAGGCACTGATGGAAGCCATCTACGATATGACCCGGCCCAGCCTGTTTACCGAAATCGAGCCGGTGGAAACCTCCGACGGTGTGGTGCTGGTGGTATCGGTGGAGAAATCCAATTCTCATGTTGCCACCACCGGCGGCATCTATTACAGACGGCTGGGGAATGTGACAAAGCCCGACTACCCTGCAAACGATGTGTACTCCCCTGCTGACAACCCGGATTTTTCGGCAAAGATCGTGGCGGGCGCAACCGAAAACGACATTGACCTGCTGGAAGTGTACCGCCTGAAAGAGAAACTGCGGATTCGGGATGCAGGCTCTGCCCTGCCGGATTTGGCAGATACCACCTTTCTGGACAACCTGAACCTGATCCGCATGGACAAGGACGAAGTGCGTGTGACAGTGGCAGGATTGTTGTTTGTGGGCAAGGCGGCGTCTATTGCCCGGCTGCTGCCCCAGGCAGAGGTGATCTACCTCCATTACAGCGACGAAGCGCAGACGGAATACGACAACCGTATGGATATGCAGGAGCCGGTGATCTCGATTCTGGATAAGCTGACCGAGCGCATCCGCACCTATAACCGCCTGACCAATGTGCAGGTGGGGCTGTTCCGGCTGGAGGTGTACGATTTCTCCGAAGCGGTTTTTCAGGAGGCATTGCTGAATGCGCTGGCGCACCGCTCCTATGAGGATATGGCACCGATTTACGTCAAGCACTACCCCACAAAGATCGTGATTGAAAACCCCGGCGGCTTTCCGGGGGACATCAACGAAAGCAACATCATCACCCACCAGTCCATTCCCCGGAATAAGCTGATCGCCATGACCCTTCAGCACCTGAAGTATGTGCAGCGTTCCGGGCAGGGCGTGGACATCATGTTCCAGAGTATGCTCACCGAGGGCAAACCCTACCCGGAGTATGCCAGCACGCCCAACTCTGTCCGGCTGACCCTTCGCAGCACGATGGAAAACCAGAGCTTTGTGCGTTTTATCGCGGAGACGCAGGACAGGCGTTCCAAGATGTTCACGCTGTCGGAGCTGATGATTCTGCACTATCTGCGGGAGCACCAGAGAATCACCCTGAAGCAGGCGGCAAAGACGATTCAGGAAACTGACGACAATGCCCACAAGGTTCTGAACGCTCTCCGGGACGAGGGGCTTCTGGAACTCAACGGCAAGACCTATATGCTGTCCCTCAAGGTCTACGAAACGGTGAAAACCGATGTGGCCTATGTGCAGGATAAGACGGTCAGCCAGATTCAGGCAAAGGATCGGATTCTTGAATATCTGAAGCATAAGCCGTCGATCACCAACCAAAAGGTGCAGGAGCTGTGCGGCTTTACGAGGGGGCAAGCGTATCGCATTCTTCAGAGGCTTTCCGGTGAAGAGATAATCGAAGGCCGTGGACAGGGCTGTGCAAGGAAGTATTATTTGAAGGTGAAGAAAGAATGCTGAAATGCACGCCGTGCGATTGATTGCACGGGAAATCAACTGATAAAATTGTGATAAATCGTATGTTTTGAGAAATTTGTGCTGAAAAGATCGCACGGCGAATGCACGCGTGCGATCAACCGTGCGATTTCGTAGATCAATCCGCCAGTCTGCCGTGGTCGCAGCCGAGGGAAAGATAATGCTCCATCTCCCCTCTCAGCACCATCTGTGCATACTCCAAGGGCTTGTTCCACAGCAGCCAGTCCAGCTCCGCCCGCTGCGCTGGTGTGTTGCCGTACTCGTCCTCAACGGCGATGCAGTCGATGGCAACAGCAGAGCCATCTGCGAACCGGGCTTCCACCCGGTTGGTGTCCATGTTGTAGCGGCAGGAAAGCAATTTCGTCATAATAGTATCCTCCAAGACTTGATTTTTGGTGTGCGGTCACTCGAACCAATGCCGTCAAGTCGTTGTCGGATGAAGTGGTTTTTAGTTTGTCCGGGAGTAAGTGCACGGTTTCTGCACGGTTTTTGCACGGTTTCAAAACGTGCAAAG
>OLRG01002503.1_pt1 | contig 12905 bp, 9 predicted proteins | sample 1672331 | NCBI WGS metagenome assembly OLRG01 (sample SAMEA3136672, study PRJEB25190) | human gut metagenome
AGGGGCGCACCACCTCATAGGGTACGGTTCCTTCGGCGACCCTTTTTTCGTACCAGCATTGAGTGTCCGATTCTGCAGAAACGGACATTTGGAGCGCAGGAAGCATGTGTCACGACAGACGCAGAAGGGAACCACAATGATCATCAACGGTAAGGAAGAGAACATCGCCACGCCAATCACCGTGGCCGAACTCATCGAAAGCAAGGGATTGCGCGCCGACCGCGTGGCTGTCGAGCTCAACGGCGAAATCGTGCCTCGCACCCAGCGTGCGCAGACGCAGCTCAAGGGCACCGATACGTTGGAAATCGTCACGTTCGTGCAGGGCGGCTGAACCACTTTCAAAATTTCTTGCGATTACGACCGGCGCAATATACGCGTAACAATCGCAAGAACATACAAGACACAACCAACCCGGCAAAAACAACACACGAACGGAAAACGAGAATACGAGAACAACCATGACTTTTGAACCATCCATATCGCAGGCGCAGATCGACGCCCGCCAGCACGCTTTCGACAACCAGCCCGACCCGACCACGCTCGTCAGCCGCGAAGAAATCCGCGCGGCCCTGCTCGACCGCCACACCGCGGCCACGCAAGACAAGCTCGACGCGGCGCACGTGGCCATTTGCGGCTGCGGCGGCCTCGGATCGACGATTGCAGTGGCGTTGACCCGCATTGGCGTCGGTCACCTGCATTTGATTGATTTTGATCGCGTGGATATGACGAATCTGAATCGTCAGCAGTATTTTTTGAAGGATCTTGGGCAGTACAAGACGGAAGCATTGCGCAGTAACTTGCGTCAGATCAATCCTTTTATCGATATCACCATTGATACCGTGAAAGTGACCGACGAGAACGTGCCGATGCTGTTCGGTAATGAAGATATTATCTGCGAAGCGTTCGACGTGCCGGAAAACAAGACGATGCTGGTGAATGCCGTACTTGAGAATCTGCCGAACAAGAAGCTGGTGAGTGCTTCTGGAATGGCGGGATTCCGCAGTTCCAATTTGGTGAATACTCGTCGCGTTTCGAAGAATTTCTACTTCTGCGGCGACGGCGAAACCGCTCCGGTGCCAGGCGCTGGTCTGATGGCACCGCGCGTGGGTGTGGTCGCCTGCCACGAAGCCAATATGATCACTCGCTTGATTCTCGGCGAAGAAGACGCCTGACAGCGAAACGCAAACGCAAACGCAAGTTGCAATCGCAAATCGCAACGAATGACACGACACTAATCGCATAGTAAGGATTAACCATGAGCACCGAAAACACGATCACCACCGCGGAAAAAGACTTCGCAGCGGCACCGAATGCCACACTCGACGAGCTGGTCGGCACCACCACGAACACCGCACTGCTGCCGGAACCGGATGCGCACGCGTATGACGAAATCGCCACCGGTGACGCCGATCCGTTGATCCTCGGCGGACACAAGTTCACGAGCCGTTTCATTCTCGGTTCCGGCCGCTACGATCTGAACCTCATCAAGGCGACCATTGAGAACGCGGGTACGCAAATCGTCACCATGGCGTTGCGTCGCTGCCGTACCACCGAAAACAATCTGCTCGACTACATTCCGAAGGGCATCACCATGCTGCCGAACACGTCCGGCGCACGCAATGCCGAGGAAGCGGTGCGTATTGCCCGTCTCGCGCGCGAAGTGTGCCAGACGGATTTTGTGAAGGTGGAGATCGAGCATGAGGCGAAGTATCTGCTGCCCGACAATGAGGAAACCATCAAAGCCACGAAACAGCTGGCAAAAGAAGGCTTCGTGGTCATGCCGTACATGTTCCCCGATCCGATTGCGGCGAAGCGTCTTGAAGACGCTGGTGCGGCTTGCGTGATGCCACTCGGCGCGATGATCGGCTCGAATAAGGGTCTGCGTGCACGCGATTTCATTGAAGTGATTATCAAGAATTCCAATGTTCCGGTGATTATCGACGCTGGTATTGGCCGTCCGAGCCAGGCTGCGGAAGCCATGGAAATGGGCGCGGACGCGGTGATGGCATACACGGCCATCGCTTCCGCCGGCAATATTCCGCTGATGGCACGCGCGTTCAAGAAGGCGATCGAAGCTGGTCGTGAAGCGTATTTGTCTGGCTTGGGCAAGGTTACGGAAGATCATGCCGTGCCGTCCAGCCCAACGAACGAGGCCGACTACATCGGCTAAAGTGCGCTGAATCCCATAATGGGGATTCGCGCAAAGACCATACTGAAAAGGGGCATTTGCCGAACGTATGTGATGCACTCACGTTCGGCAGACGCCCCTTACTTGTATCCTGCGTTACCCGCAAACGCTACCGCGGCAAGGCTTCCTTAAGATCGCGATTCTGGAATCGTTCGTGCAGCAAGCAATATCCGCCGAACGCAACCAGCCAAATCAGACCGGCGATCGCAGAACCAATCGTGTCCGCCGACAGGAACAACGTGACATACACGAGCACAAAGAACGCGATCGCAATCCAATCAAGCACCTGCCAAGCGGGCATGACGAAACCGTCTGGCAGAAAATCGCTGCTCTGACGATACTTGCGGTGGGCGAGCATCGTCAGCACGTAAATAAAAATCACCACAGCGCTGGCGGCCGAAGCGAACAGCACGAACGCGCCGGAAATGCCTGGAATAGCGTTGATAATCGGGGAGAACAGAATCATGCAACCCGAAGCGACAATCGCCTTCGCAGGCACCTTGTGTTCGGAAACTTCAGCCAAACGAGCCATCGCAGGCGACTCAGAATCGGAAGCGAGCTGATACAAGTGGCGACCGGCCGAATAAATCAGCGAATTCAACGCCGACGCGGCAGCCGTAATCACCACGAAGAACACCAGTGCGGCAGCCCAATCAAGACCCGCATATTTGAATACCATGATGAACGGCGAACCGAACGAGCCGTCGGAATTCTCGTGGAAATTACGCCATGGCACAATAGCCATGATCGCGATCAGCGCACCCACGTAGAAGATCAGAATACGCATGATCAGCTCGTTCACGGCCTTCGGCAGCACCTCGCGCGGATTCTGCGTTTCCGACACCGTGACACCTACGAATTCGATGAGCTGGTAGGCGAAGAACACCATTTGGAAGCTCATGAAGAAGTTCATCCAGCCGTTCGGCGCGAGCTGGAAGCCGTCGGTGATGTTCGTGAGGCTCACCGTGGCGCCCGACACTGTGCCGTCCACGCCCTCGATATGCGTGGCAGGGTAGCTGAAGCCGATGATTAGCATCACGATGGCGGTGACAATCAGGCCGACGATCAGCGTGATCTTGATCATGGAGAACCAGAATTCCGCCTCGCCGAACACTTTCACCGCAATCAGATTGATGCCAGTGAGCGCCACGAGGAAGCACAGTTCGATCAGCCACTTCCACGAGTTCAGGTCTATGCCGAATGTGCCGAAGAAAGTTACGAAATACGTGCTTACGGCGGTGATTTCGGTCATGCCGGTCAGAATGAGCACGATCCAATACGTCCAGCCGGCGAACTTACCCCACCCGCGGCCGAGATAGCGCGTGATGAAATTGATGAACGTGTGCTGGCTGGGATCGCTGTACATCATTTCACCGATGGCACGCATCAGCAGGAACATGATCAGGCCAACGCCGATGTACACGAAAATGATGCTCGGGCCAGTCAGTGCAATCGACTTGCCGGAGCCTAAGAACAGGCCGGTGCCGATGGTGCCGCCGATGGCAATGAACTGAACGTGGCGGTTTTTCAGGCCTCGCTCCATTTCATTGCTTTGGTCGAGGCTTTCGACGGATTTGATGTGCGCGGTTTCCGTCGCGTCGGACGTGCTTGTACCGGTTTTTCCAGTTTTCGTATTCCCAAAAGTCATAATGTTCACACCCTACCGCGGGAACCGCACAATCTCCGCCATTGTTCGCACCGCGAAACACGCCCATATGCCTTATATGTGGCAGATTCGCATCTTTTCCAAAACTGATTTTCACTATATGTGGCAGACCATCTTGAATGCAAGGTAGTTAGAGGGGATAAATCATACCCTCTAACCTCTTTTTTCCGCGGGACTCTGCCACATATAGCGCAAACCATATTTGCCGCATGCCAGATGGGGGCATTTTATGCAAATCGCGGGGTAGCCTGCCCGAAAAATCCACATGTCAATCAAGCAGACGAATGGTTTTAGTTGTCAACAGTCGGGGACGGGATCGCCTTGTTGAGCTTGTCGAGCAAGGAAGCATTGGCACGTTCCAGCTCATCGATGCGGCGTGCCTGCTGCTTGATGATGATGCCAGCGGTATCACCGTCGAGCGCACTGATCGAAACATGCGCGCCGACAGCGCCTTCGGACATAACGGGAACGCTCGAATCCGGAACGCCGGACGCCATATTGTCAAGATTCCGCTTCGTCACCAAAGTACGCTTGTACCGTTCAACGAGCTGTGCAATGATCTCGCTGTCATCCAGGTGATCGTTGCCGCTCACTGATTTGATGGCGGCGGCCTTCCAACGAGCCACGCTGCGTTCGATGCGCTTGCACCCGACCAGATCCGGTGGCAATCCCGCCTCACGGAAGATTTTGGTAGGAGATTCCCCCGCAAGATATCGGATGGTGCACACCTGCTTGAAAGCATCGGAATAGGTGATACGATTACGCGTCACATTCGCCACCGCCGGTAATCCCCGCAACAACTGAATCTCCTCGTCGCTGAATACTCCGCCGCCACGCACGGCAATACCTCCCGTCCTGTGTCTCCATTGCCCACTTCTCGTGAATATGCTTTACGATTCTATGACCCGCTTGCCGTACGATGCCCTCGTTTTTCCCTCTCTCTTCGGAGACGGTCTGCGACTGCCTCGCATCCACGGTTCAGCTTGTTGCAACACGTCGCACCAACCCGCACTATCCCCTCAAAAAACATCCTCATCTGATGCGGATGACACCCCACAGACGTTCCCGCGGGGCCGGGTCGGACCGTAGGACAGTCGGGTCGCGGGCGCACGCAAAAGGGCCAACCCGGTTGGATTGGCCCCTGCATGATTTTTGGCGTTACCGCCTTGTGGGTTTAGTGCATGCGCTGACGGCTCTTAACCGCAACGGTCACACCGGCACCGGCCACGAGCAGCGCCACGACGGTGAACAGCGTGGTGCCCGCAGCACCGGTGAGCGGCAGCTGGGTGATGGACTTCACGTTCTTGACCTTGATGATCGTTGTTTTATCAACGTTAGCAGTGCTGGCAAGGCCAAGCTGGTTGTTGTCTTGGGTCAGATTGTAGGTGACTACGCCATCCTCAGCGATCGTCACTTCGATGGTGAATTCAGGCACGATGTTCTTGGCGTAACCGGCAACGAAACCGGTCTCCTTGAAGGTGTACTTGCCCGCGGCAAGACCCTTGAGCACGACCTTGCCGTCGATGCCGGAAACGACGTCGGCAGAACCGTTGGCATTGAACTTGTATGCACCGTCCACATCCGTCTCAGTGTTCGTAAACTTCAGCGGAGTGCCTTCAGCCTTGTCTCCCGCGTACACATTGAAGGTTGCGCCCGCGAGCTTGTTTTCGTCGTTGCCAACGCCGTACTTCAGGAATTCGAGATTGCCGGTATACAGGGTCTTGGTCACGCCGGTACCGTCGAACGTGCCGTCATGGGAGGCCTTGGCCGTGTTGGTGACCTTGTTGGCATTGTCGAGGATCTGATCGTTGACGGTCGCGTTGTAGGTGACGACCAGCTGCTTGCCCGCGTAATTCTTGGCATTGGCGAAGGTGATGGTCGTGGTGGTCTCGCCGGTTTGGCCGACGATCGGACCGGTAACTGTATAGTCGTTCACGACCTTGCCGTCAGCCTGCACCGTGATGGACGCGCCGTCGATGGTCAGACCCTTGGATGCGACATCCTGAATGGAATACGGGTAGGAATCGTAGCCGTCTGCGGTTTCCGGCACGGTCGCCTTGACGGTGTAGGTCAGCTGCTGGCCGATCTTCACGGTCTTGCCGTCGAACGAGACCTTCGGATCAGCGGAAGCGACGGTCTTACTGTCAATGGTCGGGGTGTTCTCATTCTTGGCGACGAACATGCCAACGGCATGGATGGTGCCTTGGCCAGTGCCCTTGTCACCAACCACCTTGAAGTCGCTGGCGATGCCGCTCAGCGTGGTTGCGACAATCGCGTTAACGCCGGTCCTCTGCCAGCCGTCCTTCGTGTACGTATCGGTGACGAGGTACCAGCCTTCACCCAAACCGTTGAGCGCAACGTCTCCGCCGTCGCCATTGACCGTGCTGTTAGCCGCGGCCTGTACCCTCATGGCTGCCGCGAACGCGCGGAACCAAGCCTCGTCGGCGGTGCCGGTCTTCGTGGCCACGTATGCGGCCGGGTTGCCCGCATATTCAGCCGGCATGGTCTGCACAGGCTGCTGAACATTATTGGCCACGTTCACGGCCTGCTGCACGGCCGTCTTCCAAGCCGCGTCGGTGTCAACCTGCACCGACTTGTTTCCGTTATTCGTATCCACCGTCAGCGTGGCGAACTTGTAGGCCGCATACGTGTGGCCCTCCTGCGAGTTCTTCACCGTGATGGCCGCAGTACCAGCGGTCGACGCGGCGTCATCGGCCTGTGCGCTGGCTGCGCCCAGGGCCATGCCACCGAGCAGCGTCGCAGCGGCGGCGATGCCGGCGAAAAGTTTCCTCATCTTCATGAGAATCCTCTCTTCCTTATTGTTTGATTACTTGTTTCTGCGATCGCGGGAGGCGGGAACCCAACTTGCTCCCGCAATCCGCAAATCTTGGATTATCGGGCGGAACGCCTTCAAGTTGGTAGACGTTCCGACCTCGCACAGCGATTCAGACGAGTCGCTTCTTGCCGTTCCACACACCGGCAGCGCCGATGAGCAGCACCGCAAGCCCGCCGACCACACCACCGACGAACAGCCACTGACGATCTGTCATCCCGCCCGTCAACGGCAGCGCCGATACCGCGATGTAGTGGTTGGTGAAGGCGACCGGCGTACTGACGCTCTGCGATTCGGAAACCTTCTGGCCGTTGTCGTCCTGCACCTTGGTCACGGACGTTACAGAAGCCGTCCATGCACCGTCATTGTTCTTGGCGACGGTCACCACGACTTTGTATCTCGCCTGCGAATAGTGCAATGCGCTAATCGAGCCGCTGTTTTCCGTCACGTAGTACGTGTAGGTGGCGTCACCGGCGTTGTAGGTGATATCACCGAAGGACTCGGTATGGTCGGTCGAACCACGCTTCACCGTGACCGTGCATGGCTGCTGATCCTTGCAGCTGGACGGCAACGGGGCGTTGTCTTCCGCCTCCAACGTGAAGCCGAACTGGTCGGAATCCTTCCACTCACGACCGGTCAGATTCTTCTGCACCGAGATTAGGTGCTGCAGTGATACCGTCTTCAGCGTGTTGGTGATGGTCGCTTTCAACGTGCCCGCATCGGCATTGGAAGACCACACCATCTTCTTGGTCAATTCGGTATTGTTACCCGTATAGGTGACGTCATATCGGTCATCGCCGATGGTTTCCACCACGGAATACGTGTAGCCGGGCACCAGATTATCGACCGTTATGGTCCAATTGTTGGCGGCGTTCAGCGTGATCGGATTACCAACGTTCTCCGCATTAGTAGCACCAATTGCCTTGCGCTGCAATTGCACCGTCACGGAATCGCGGGTATGCTTGTCGGCACCGTCCGACCATTGCTTGGTGATGTTGATCTTGCCAAGCTTCACCTGCACCACCGGATGCGGATATTCGGCTTCGGTCCTTACACAGGATGTCGCGCCGTTGACCTCGGTGAGCACGCAATAGTTCAGCTTCGCATCCGCGTTGGAATAGTAGCCTTGCTTCCCGGCGGATACGTCTCCGGTATTCGCGTCTCCCGTATTCGGATAGTTGTTGTTGCTTGCATAGTTGGCATATGCAGCATCGCGTGGCTTGACTTTGAAGGAAACGTCGATGACATCAGTCTTTTCTGCGACCATGCCATCAGTACCGTCAGTACCGTTGAACGTCACCGTCACGGTGCGATTGCCGGAACTGTCGACGCTGTATGTGGCCGCATATCCGCTCGTCAGCACGGTACTGCCGTTCTTCACCGTCACAGACTTTGTGACATCGCCAGTGCCGACGAAATCGACCGGATCCACCCACTGGGACAAGGTGTCGGTGATGGAGAAGACCTTGATCTTCGCAGAAGAAGTAATGCTGGAATAGATCTGATCGAATGCTTTCGTCAGATTCTCAGCATTCGTGCCGTCAAATTCCTCGCCATTCACTGCATTGGCCTCACGGGCGAGATCGGTCATCTTATTCGCATCAGTGGAAGTCTTCACCACATAGAGTGCGGCATCGCCACGCTTGTTAGCCTCAGCCAAGGCAGCAGCATAGTTGAAACCGTAGTCATCGCTATCTCCTGCACCGTACACGTCATCGGAACCACCATCAGGATTTTCACCCCGCCAATAGTATCCGGCCGCCTTGCAAGTCGCTTTGGTCGTATATTCCGGCTGCGGGGTATAGTGGCCTCCCCACGAATACGAATAGGAATAGCAACTGCCGCCATACGAGGACGTACGGTATGTCGGATTGCCATCCGAGAGGAAGATGATGTGCTTCTTCACACCAGAGCGACCTTGCAGATCGTTTGCCTGCTTGAGCGCGGCCTCCCAGTTGGTGCCGCCCGTGGGGTTACCCTTCACGGCGTTGTTGATTTCCGAGACGTCTGTGGTGAAATTCTGCTTGAGAGAAGCGTTAGTGCTGAATGTCACCACCGCCATACGTACTCGCTGCGATTCCGGCAAAGCGGAATTCTGGGAAGTCAGCAATTTCCCGGCGAGCGCGTTGGCAGCTTTTTTCGCATTGCTGTCGCGTTCGCCCTTCATGCTGCCGGACTTGTCCATGACCAGCACAATGTCGGCCGGTGTGGCAGTGGTGACCGTGGAGGAGGTGCTATCGCCGGATGCGGTCAGATGCAGCGTGTACTCATCGCCGACGATGCCATCGGTTTTCACGATGCTCTTGTTGTTCGACGGCTTCACATTGGAATTCACGATGGTCACGTGACCCGTCGTCCCCACGGTGAACGAGCCGGTTTCGGCGTATGCACTATCGCCGCTACCCTGCTGCGTCATTGGGGAACCGTTCGCGGACACGGTGTAGCCGCTAGAGTTCAGCTCCCGCACCCTATATGCGGTGCTGTCAGTGAAATCATCGGACTGGACGCGGGCGAATTGACCCTTGGTCAGCGTTATCACACCGTTATTGTCGGTCTGCGCATCGAATTGAACCTGATTGGTGTACGCATTGTACACGCTGTATTTACCTTGGTACGGATCTTTGGAACCGTCGACGAACAGCTGGAATTGGAACTGTTTGTTCGCGTCGATGGTGCCTAGGGTTTCCTTCTCGATATCGATGGCCTTGGACGGCTTCACCGGCAGATTGAACTTGATCTTGCAGTTGGAGCCGCCGTCGCCGCGTTCCAGATAGAAGAAGCTCAGATGATGTGTCTTATACGGCGTGGAGTCCCACGTCCTTCCCGCATCGGTAAATGCCTGGTCGATTTTTCTGGCAGGTTGGCTTCCATGACTCTGCGTCTTGTCATAGGTGATATCGCCGGTGGCGAAATTGATGCTGCCACTCAACGCCTGATGGATACCACCCAAATCAAGCACCAGCACACCATCGATGAACACCCACACATCATCGTCGCCGGTAAAGTCGAACACCATGTCCTGATTGTTGACCTTGCCGTCTTTCGGCATGTAGAAATCGGCGCCAAGATTCATGCCGAAAGAATATCTATTCTCATCAGTATTGTTTCCAAATGGAGTGAAGCAAGGGGTCGAGGCATCGTTCCCACAATCCTGGTCGTACAGCTTGAACTTTTTCAATGTCGTGTTATATGCAGCATACTGGGAATCGGCGTCGAAACCGTAATACCCATTCTCGTCCAATGCCAGCAGTCCGCCAGTCGGCTCGTAGTTGGTGACGGCTTCATCATCAGACTTCCCGCCAAAGAGATAGTCCAATGATTCTGATCCCTTATCAGCCGCCATGGCCGGATAGCCATTTGTCAGGGTTGTCTTCACAATACCGGTGTATGCGCCCTTGCTGGAACCGACATATCTGTTATACGTTCCTGGCTCGCCAACGCTCATGAATTGCAACGCATGATTATTATTGATGGCTTTGCGATCGTAATCATGCAATCCCAGGCTGATACCGGCCTGCTGCTCCAAGGTCTGTCCGTCATCATCCGCCATCGCGGCGGAAGTGGTGGCGTAGCCCATGCCGCCGAGCATGGCGATCGCAACGATGACGGCGACTATTCGTTCAACAAAGCTCATCTCGGGCTTTGTCTGCTCTATCCGCGCATGCCTCATCTGCTACCTCCCCTTACACACCGTGCGCATGTGCACGATTCACATCTTCATCACCAGTCACGCATCCAACCGACGCGGATACACATCCGGCGCTCCAGTCTTGAACAGTAAAAGAAAAGGGAAATGGATACATACACCCTAAGCGCGGGAGATTCGGGGTATGAAATAGCCTCGAAACCAAGTGATAGCAACGTTTCCAACTATCTGCACTACCCGAAATTCACATAAACCCGACGTCCGACGGGGCAACATTATTCACATGTCCGTAACCGTACGGATGTCGCCACAGAATGCCAACGCAACAGCTAGCCACGTTTCGGCCACCACGCCGCATGTCTGCGAATATGCCACGGCCGTCTGCGCAGCCAAACCAGCAACAAACCAAGCAGCAATGTGGTCACCGCGGCCGCAATCGCAATCGTCCGCGCGTCCTTCGCCGCATTCCGTTCCTCGGGAACCACTCCAGGAATCGCGGAACGCACCGCCGAAACCAGCAACCGGTGGGTGTTCACCCCGTACGGCGTGCAGGTCATCAACGTCACCCGGTCCTCACCGGGCACGATCTTCAACTTCGAAGTGTCATTCGGTTCGATCACCGAAATGCGATCCACCTTGTAGCCGAGCGTACGGCCCATCACTTCGATGTAGAAATAGTCGCCGACACGCATCTCATCCAAACGCGTGAACATCATCGCCTCAACCAGCCCACGGTGGCCGGTGATCACCGCATGCGTGCTCCGCCCGCCCACTGGCAGACTGCTGCCATACAGATGGCCCGCGCCGGAAGCGAGCGCCGACTGCGACGTGCCATGGTAGATCGGCAGACGTACGGAAATCTTCGGAATGCGGATGGTGCCCATCACGCCGCTGCCCGAATCGAGCAAACTTTGATATTCCGCATCCTTCGCACTGGCACTATTTGATTCCGCAGCACCAGATTCACTGGACTGCGAGCCGCCCTGCACTTGGGAGAACGGGTCTTGCGCCTCGCCGAGAACCGGCTGTCCTGAAGCCGCAAGCCGCCTGTTATACGCTTTGGCCGCGGCGAACGTCTCATCGGCTTGGGGGTAAGGCCAGCCGGCAACCGTCTGCACGGACCGGTTCGACGTATTCCGTAGCTCCCGCGCCGACTGATACTGCAGGAACGTAGGAAACCCGCCGATACCTATCGCAAGAATAATCAACAGCGCCGCAACCACCCGCATGGCAATGACTTTCCTGCGATCCCTGCGCCACTGCCGCACCTCATCGGCAATGTCGACCGCCTCTTCGAAAGACGGTGCCCGATAGCGTTCCGCCTGCTGTTGCCGCATGTCCGTCACTGGATGAACTTCCGCAGCACGCGTTCCAGCTCGTCGATACGCAACGCCTGTTTGGCGATGAGCAGATCGCATTTGTTGATGGTCAGTTGCGCCTGCGCAAGCTTTGCCGCCATATCCTGCGATTCGTCGGCTTCAGTTAGATCATTCGTCTCCCCTTCGTGCGTAACCCCTTGCAGTTCGGCGATCGATAAATCGTCTTCGACATCCTGCAGATAATGATTCATAGCCCCTTTCCCCTTTCGACGCTCATCACGCTCCTGCTGCTTCCAGCGCGCGATGCACCGCTCCACACGCTTGTAGCCGATCAGTTTCGGGTCAAGCCCCGCTTCACGGAAAATGGCTGACGGTGATTCGCCGGCGTTATAACGGCACATCACTTCCACCCGGAAACGGTCTGAATATCGGATGTGCGACGCACTCACACTTTTGACCGCCGGCAGGCTGGACAGATACGCACGCTCCTTTGCGGTAAATTTGCCATCAATCATTTTTTCTGCCCCTTATACTGCTACTGCCTGAACAGCTTGGTTCAGAATCATATCGGAGATTTCCCCATTGGCCCCTCGTTAAAACCCTCGAATAAAAAATCCCATTCCCCCCAATAAAAAAGGACTCCTATCTTACAAACAAAAGAGTTCCGCCATTTTTCGCAGACAGAAAGGCCCATAGCCCCCCCCTCCCCCATAAAATTTACACAATCTTAACCTCACCCCCAGCACACCCTTTAGCACATCATGGGGCCGCTACGCCTCTGAACACCGTCACGCAGACTCACTAGGCTGGAAACATGACGCAAGAGCTCGTTTCATTGACTATCATCATGGCGGTGGCGGCCGTCAGCCCGATTGTGGCGCAGCTGATTCCGGGAAGATTCATTCCACAAACCGTACTGCTGCTCGCCGCCGGAGCCACGCTCGGCCCGTACGGACTGGGCATAATCGGAGTGAACGACGCCGTGAAACTCTTGAGCGAGCTCGGCATGGCGTTCCTATTCCTGCTCGCCGGCTATGAAATCGACCCGAAACGACTCGCCGGGCATCAAGGCAAAGTTGGACTTGTCACATGGATTATCACTTTGGGGCTCGCCGGACTCGTCGTGACCCTTCTTCCATTCTTCGCAAAGCAGGGCATCGACGGCATCGCCACGGTAATCGCACTTACCACCACCGCTCTCGGCACGCTCATGCCGATTCTCAAGGAACGCAACCTCGAAGGCACCCCCATCG
>OLRG01002527.1_pt1 | contig 12831 bp, 11 predicted proteins | sample 1672331 | NCBI WGS metagenome assembly OLRG01 (sample SAMEA3136672, study PRJEB25190) | human gut metagenome
GGAGAATGCCTTTCAGACCGGCTCGGCTGGCGGGCAGGCATCTTTCTTTCAAAAATTCTTCAAAATCTGCCCAGGACGGATTTTCTACAACGCCAAACGCCCGCAAAGGGATTCGGTCGGTGTAGTTCTTCATGCGGACAACTTCGTGCTTGAAATCAATGTCAATGGCCGTACATAGCTGCTGACCATTCATAAAGTTCATCCGCATGGTGAAATCCGGGTCCTTGCTGAAATGTTCGGCATTATAGATATACTTGTATATGGTCTGGCGCGACACGCCGAACTGTTTTGCAATCTCGGTGTTGCCGATGCCTTTTCTATGCAGTTCCAAAACCTCTACGGTCTGGTCGGGGGTAAGCTGCGCCTTGCGACCCGCATTGCGCGGATTTGGATTATTGATTTTCAGCATCTTTGCAAGTTCTCGCAGTTCATCCAAATCAGATGTGCCAAAAATCTCTTTTATTTGCTGTTGGTAATCGCTCGGCATCCAGTATCCCTCCCAAGCCGTTTTCTACTATTACTATATCGTGATTTCGGGGAGATGTCAACAAATTAAAATATTTACACACAAGATGCGGCAGTTCTATCTCAGCTATCCAATTTTCCAGACAGTGTCTGGAAAATTGAATTGGTCGCACTACTGCAAGCTGCTGTCCATCTCCGATAAGGAAAAGCGCAGCTTCTATGAAAAGGAAGCAGTCAACGCCGGATGGTCTGTCCGTGAGATGAAGCGGCAGATTGATAGTTCGCTGTTTGAGCGTCTACTCCTGTCCCGCAGTGATGCCAACAAGGAGCAGGTTTTGGCGCTGGCCGAAAAGGGTGTGGACTACACCAAGCCGGAGGACATCATCAAAGACCCGTATGTGTTTGAATTTTTAGGTCTGCCGGAGGAGAAGCCGTTCCTTGAAAGCGACTTGGAAGCGGCACTGGTGCGGTAAATCGAAGATTTCCTGCTGGAACTTGGTCGGGGCTTTATGTTTGTCGGCACGCAGCAGCGGGTCACTGTGAATAACACCCACTACTATGTGGACATGGTGTTCTACAACAAGATTTTGCACGCCTATGTGCTGATCGAGTTGAAAACCACCAAACTCACGCCCGAAGCTGCCGGGCAGATCAATATGTATCTGAACTACTATGCCGCAGAGGTCAACGACCCGGAAGACAATCCGCCCATCGGCATCATCCTCTGCACCGATAAGGACAGTGTAGCGGCTGAATATGTGCAGACACGAAATTACAAGGGCTTCCTTGCGGACAACCTGATGAATTTAGAAAAATTACCGAAAACCTCTTGACGAAGTCCAGCCCGAGGTTTGTTGATAGCAAAAAGCAACTGACGATTAAAGTTGGTCGTTCTTTCAGCTTTTAATTAGCTCGGAATAAAAAGTTTTTGACTCCCGTTTAGAATTTCTCGCATAGCATTGTCAATCTGAGCGATATATACTGTATGAATTGCAATCGTATTCAAAGAATCGAGAAGTGTGCGCATATCGTCCCTTGTAAATTCACAATCTGGCATTTCCGCACTCATTTAACACCAAGCACAAAGCCTGAAGTTTTTCATCCTTTGGTAGTTTATCTTGATTTGAGAGCCACGGACGTCCTGCTTCAACTCCACCAGAAGCAATATCTTGCATAGAAGATTATGTGGTTGAACTGCGACAATCTACGCATATGAAAATTGGACATTCCATAAATATAAAACTTACGCTGATGAAGGGTGATAAGGTGGTCAAGATTCATAAAAAAAGAAGAAATTGCTTTTTGTTCCTCAACATGATTTGGCATTGTTAAATGCAACTGTCTTAACTTGTTAAGGTACATATATGTACGCGAACCACCTTGCTTTTGTAGGATGGCAAATTTTGCAAACTCGTGTCCATAATTTAATTGATACTGCAAATAGCGTGAGTCCAAATTCTCATCCGTTGTAAAAACTGGATAAAGCGTACTAACAATGCCTTTTTCTACTATATCATTGATATTGAAATGAAATACTTCATCGTCGGACATATGTCGATATGTAAAGTATCCATAAGGCACAATATTATAGCCTGTATTATCGTCTGATGCAATTTGATTACCTGCGAAGTATTCTGTCTGAAGAAAAATCCCCTTTCGTGATGAAGTAAGCGGGGGATATTGGTTGTTTTCAGTAGTCACTTCTGTGTACTCTACAATATTATCCCCCAACTTCCGCTGTTCCCAAGCGTATGTATTTTATGGCATAAGCCACAATTTTTTGTGGAAACCTTAGCTATCTGTGTTATAATAGAAATAACTACTTACGCTTTTCCCAAGAAAGGGTATTTTCTAAAACAAAAGGAGCTTGACCGATGAACAAACAACAGCTTGCGCAGAAGATTTGGGCTTCTGCTAACCAGATGCGCTCCAAAATCGAGGCCAGTGAGTACAAAGACTTTATCCTTGGTTTCATTTTTTATAAATATCTGTCCGATAAAGAAATCGAATTTCTGAAAGACAACGATTATGACGATGAGCTGCTGAAAACCGTAACCGAGGACGACCCCGAAACCGTCAAATGGGTGCAGGAAAACATCGGCTATTTTATCTCCTACAAAGATTTCTTCTCCACTTGGCTCGGCATGGGCAAGGATTTTGATGTTTCCAATGTGCGTGATGCGCTGTCGGCGTTCAGCCGGCTGATTTCCCCCACGCACAAGCGTGTGTTTGAGAAAATCTTCAACACACTGGAAACCGGTCTTTCCAAACTGGGCGACAGCTCCGGCACCCAGACCAAAGCCATCAGCGGTCTGCTGAATCTGATCAAGGATATTCCGATGGACGGCAAGCAGGGCTATGATGTGCTGGGCTTCATCTATGAATATCTGATCAGTATGTTTGCCGCCAATGCCGGCAAAAAGGCGGGCGAGTTCTATACGCCCCACGAGGTTTCGCTGCTGATGTCTGAAATCGTGGCAAGCCACCTGCAGGGCAAGAACGAAATCAAAATCTATGACCCGACCAGCGGTTCCGGCTCGCTGCTGATCAATATCGGCAAAAGCGTTTCCAAGTATATGGCTGACGCAAACAATGTAAAATACTACGCGCAGGAGCTGAAAGAGAACACCTACAACCTGACCCGTATGAATCTGGTAATGCGCGGCATCAAGCCGGACAACATCGTTACCCGCAACGGCGATACGCTGGAGGAGGACTGGCCCTACTTTGATGATGCCGACCCCATCAACTCCTATGACCCGCTGTATGTAGATGCCGTAGTATCGAACCCGCCCTATTCGCAGGCATGGGATCCCACCAACAAGGAGGGCGACGCCCGCTATGCCCGCTTTGGTCTGGCACCCAAGGGTAAGGCGGACTATGCCTTTTTGCTGCACGACCTTTACCATATCAAGCCCGACGGCATTATGACCATCGTTTTGCCCCACGGTGTTCTGTTCCGCGGCGGTGAGGAAGGCACGATCCGCAAAAATCTGATTGAGAACAACCACATTGACGCCATCATCGGTCTGCCCGCCAACATTTTCTTTGGCACGGGCATTCCCACCATCATTATGGTGTTGCGCCAAAAGCGCGAGCGCGAGGATGTACTTATCATTGACGCCTCCAAGGGGTACACCAAGGAGGGCAAAAACAATAAGCTTCGCGCCTCCGACATCAAGCGCATTGCTGATACCTTTGTAAAGCGTGAGAGCATCCCCAAATTTTCCCGCACGGTCAGCCGTGAGGAAATCCGCGCCAACGACTACAACTTAAACATTCCCCGCTATGTGGACTCCTCTGAGGCGGCGGAGCATTGGGATGTATACGCCTCTATGTTTGGCGGCATCCCCGCAGCAGAGCTGGACGAGCTTTCCGCGTACTGGGCGGCGTTCCCTGCGCTGCGCGGTGAATTGTTTGCTGAAAACGGAACGCCCTATGCGGCGCTGACCGTTGAGGACATCAAGTCGGCTATCAAAAACAGCCGCGATGTAACCGCCTTTGAGGACGCCTATCGCTCCGCCTTTGCTGCGCTGCCCGCCTATATGAAGGCTGTCCTGTTGGACGGCATGGACAAAATTGAGATTGCCAAGACGGAAACCACCCTCAGCGAGGATATTTTTGCGCGCCTTGCCGACATTCCGCTGATTGACAAGTACGAGCTTATCAGCTGCTGGACGACCACTGGAACACGATTGCCGTTGACCTTGAAATGATCCAGACCGAGGGGTTCGGTGCAGCCAAAAAGGTAGACCCCCATCTTGTCACCAAAAAGAAGGGCAACGACGAACAGGAAGTGCAGGACGGTTGGGTCGGGCACATTCTGCCCTTTGATCTGCTGCAAAAAACGCTGTTGAAAGATAAGGCTGGCGCGCTCCACGCGCTGGAAAATCAGCTTGCCGAGCTGCCCACCGAATATGAAGCCCTGCTGGATGAATTTACCGAGGACGACAAGGACGCCTATAAGGAGTGCTTTACCGAAGAAGGCGATGCTTTTGTGCCGAAGGAGATTGCCAAAAAGGTCAAAGAACTGCGGCGAGACCGCACCCCCGAGGCACAAAATGCCTGCCGCATTTTCAGCCGTGTAGAGGAACTGACCAAGCAGGAAAAGGCACTGAAAGCCGAAATTAAATCTAACGCAGCATCGCTGGAAGCTCTGACAAAAAAGACCATTGAGGGGCTGACCGATGCGCAGGTGTTGGAGCTGCTGGAGCAAAAATGGATTGCGCCCTTTACGAACGAGCTTGCCAAACTGCCCGATGCCATGGTGGACAGCCTTGTCAACAAGATTCAGACCCTGCAAAATAAATATAGCACAACCTTCTTCGATGTGGAAAGCGAAATCCGCGCCACCGAAAAGCAGCTGGCCGCGATGATGGACGACCTTACCGGCAGTGAGTATGACCTGAAAGGCCTGAGCGAGTTCAAGACGCTCTTGTTGGGTGACTGATATGGCAAAACAGAACAAACCTGCCATCCGATTCAAGGGATTTACTGACGCTTGGGAACAGCGGAAGTTAGAAGATTACCTTACTGTTTCCGCCGAAAAGAACACTGATAACCTGTACACAAAAAAAGATGTACTATCGGTGTCGGGTGATTTTGGTGTCGTTAATCAAATTGAATTTCAAGGTCGCTCTTTCGCTGGAGCATCAGTGTCCAATTATGGCGTTGTTCATACAGGCGATGTGGTTTATACAAAATCACCACTAAAGGCAAACCCGTATGGAATCATTAAAGCAAATAAAGGAAAACCCGGCATAGTATCGGTACTTTATGGCGTTTACCACACGAGAGAAAATGCAAACGCTGACTTTATTCAAATGTATTTTGAGCAAGATGCCCGTTTGAATAATTATCTCCGTCCGCTCGTTAATAAAGGTGCTAAAAACACCCTTTTAATTAGCGATACGGATGCTCTTGAGGGGGAAGTCTGTCTTGCGCCGACATTTGACGAACAGAAAGCTATTGGACAGTTTTTTGATTCCCTCGACAACCTTATCACCCTTCATCAGCGTAAGTTTGACAAGCTGCAAGTTTTGAAGAAAGCCATGCTTGAAAAAATGTTTCCGAAAAATGGCAGCAGCGTTCCCGAAATTCGATTCAAGGGATTTACTGACGCTTGGGAACAGCGGAAGTTTTCTGACTTATATGCTCCTTTGGTAGAACGCAACTCGGATTTATTACCATATAATAAAACACTTTCCGTTGCGACCATGACATATAAAACTGATGGTAATGGTGCCGCAGATAGTTCACTTGCAAATTATAAAAGATTACGTACAGGCGATATTGCGTTTGAAGGGCATACAAGCAAATCTTTTCGTTATGGTCGTTTTGTACTAAATGATGTGGGTGATGGTATTATGTCTCCCAGATTTAGTGCATTAAGGCCTCTCGCACAGATGCCGACAAACTTTTGGAAATATTATATTCACTATGAGCCGATTATGAGAAAAATCCTTGTAGCCTCAACAAAAGCGGGCACAATGATGAATGAACTGGTTATTGATGAGTTCTTGAAAAGTTCTGTACTGGTTCCGTCTATAGAAGAGCAAACACGGATTGGCAGTATCTTGAAGAATATTGACAACCTCATCACCCTTCATCAGCGTGAGTTAGAAAAGCTGCAAAATATCAAAAAATCCATGCTCGAAAAGATGTTTGTCTAAGGAGAATCGTGAAAAAATGGGAAAAATTATTTTATATCACGGCACTCCCGACAAAATCGTTGTGCCAAAATTTGGCGGCGGGGATGATAAACACGACTATGGCAGGGGCTTTTACCTTACCGAGAACATCGAACTTGCCAAAGAATGGGCGGTCTGCCGCCCGAACGACACAAACGGCTGGGTTCACAAGTACGAGCTGGAAACCGCCGGGCTGAAAATTCTGGATTTTCAGCAGCACAGTGTTCTTGCGTGGCTGGCAGAGCTGATGAAGCACCGGGACGCCGCCGACTCTAAGCGATACCGTATGCTGGCAAAGAAATTTATCGAAAAATACGGCATGGATACCCGCGATTATGATGTGATTTGCGGCTGGCGCGCAAACGCCTCCTACTTTTACATCGCCAAAGAGTTTGTGCGCGATAATATTGATGTGGATATTCTGGAAGATCTGCTGTCGCTGGGCGGTTTGGGCATCCAGTATTGCATCAAGTCCGAGGCCGCGTATGCAAATCTGAAAGAAATAACCGACGAGCTGCTTGCCGTGGACTACACTGAATTTAACGACAGGTACAATCAGCGCGACATAACGGCAAGAAAACGGATGCGCGAACTGGTGGATTCCGACGCGAACACGGTCACAAAGGTGTTCAGCACACTGTTTGAGAGGTGAGGGGCAATGCGCGCGTATGCAAAGGAATATGTAAGCGATGTGGTCGAAAATCAGGGCAAGCTCTTTGACCTTGTGGCACAGAAATACCCTGACAAGGATACTGCGGCTTTTATCAATTCCTATATGGCAAGCAAAACCAGAAAAAGCATCGACGAAGCCAAAGCCTATGTAAACACGATGAGCGCCCCCGAATTGTGGGATTACTTTTGCAAAACCGAGGACTTTACACTGAAGGACGGCAAAGCCATCGAGGGGTTTATGCCGGATTGGATCGGCGAATTTTATGCGTATTATCAATGGTATTATAATCTGCCCAGCAGCGAGGTCGTAAAAAAAGTGCCGGTTGCTTTTCTGGAAAAAGCATACGGCGGGCTGCATGATCTGGAACTGGATTTGGCGGTACAAAAAGTCGGTGAAGTATAATGACGGTTGTTTGCTTTCATAACCCCAGTGAGGAAAACGGATATTTGAGCAACTGGTACCCCTGCCGCTTTACGGTGGAGGGGGTGGACTTTTCCTCCATAGAACAATATATGATGTACAAAAAGGCTGTCTACTTTGGTGACAAGGCTGTGGCGGCCAAAATTCTTGCAACCGATGATGTTGCCGAAATCAAGGCGCTTGGCAGGCTGGTTGCCCATTACAGCGAGCGCTATTGGAATGGTATTCGGCAAATCGTTGTTTTTACAGGGCTGCTTGCTAAATTCACCCAAAATGACGACCTGAAAGCGCAGCTTGCCGCCACCAAAGGTTCCGTTTTGGCTGAATGTGCGGTCAGGGATACCATTTGGGGCATCGGCTTGTCGATGAAGGACCCGGACAGGCTGGATATTGGCAAGTGGAAGGGGCAAAACCTGCTGGGCTATGCTCTGATGATGGTGCGCGAACGGCTGTAAAAGCGCACACAAATACCCGGAAAGGGGCAAAACAAATGACCTTTCAAAAGGAATCGGACTTTGAAGAAGCGCTTATAAAAATCCTGACGACCAAAGGCTGGGAGAGCACAATTCTGAAATATCCCACCGAGCAGGATCTGATTCGCAACTGGGCAAACATTCTCTTTGACAATAACCGCGGCATAGATCGCCTTGGCGATTACCCCTTGACCGATGGCGAGATGCAGCAAATTGTGGAGCAGATTCGGGAACTGCGCACGCCGCTGAAGCTGAACGGCTTTATCAACGGCAAAACGGTTTCTGTCAAGCGCGATAACCCCGATGACAAGGCACATTTCGGCAAGGAAGTCAGCCTGAAAATCTACGACCGCATGGAGATTGCCGCCGGGCAAAGCCGCTACCAGATCGTGCAGCAGCCGATTTTTCCCGGTAAATCCAAAATGCTGAACGACCGCCGCGGCGATTTGATGCTGCTGATCAACGGTATGCCGGTTTTCCATCTGGAATTAAAGCGCAGCGGTGTGCCGGTGAGTCAGGCATATAACCAAATCGAAAAATACGCCCACGAGGGTGTGTTTACCGGGCTGTTCTCGCTTGTGCAGATTTTTGTGGCAATGAACCCGGAAGAAACCGTCTACTTCGCCAACCCCGGTCCCGACGGCAAATTTAACACCGATTACTACTTCCACTGGGCGGACTTCAACAACGAGCCAATCAACGATTGGAAAGAGATTGCCTCCAAGCTGCTGTCCATTCCCATGGCGCATCAGATGATCGGCTTTTACACCGTGGCCGACGATGCGGACGGCGTGTTGAAGGTTATGCGCAGCTATCAGTATTATGCTGCCAGTGCGATTTCGGATGTAGTTTCCAAAACGAAATGGGACAGCGGCAAGCAGCGCGGCGGGTATATCTGGCACACCACCGGCAGCGGCAAGACGATGACTTCCTTCAAGTCCGCACAGCTGATTGCCAATTCCAACGATGCGGACAAGGTGGTTTTCCTCACGGATCGTATCGAGCTGGGGACGCAGTCGCTGAAAGAATACCGCGCCTTTGCCGATGAAAACGAGACCGTGCAGGCAACAGAAAACACCTATGTATTGATTTCCAAGTTGAAAAGCATTGCCACCGCAGACACGCTGATTGTGACATCTATTCAGAAGATGAGCAATATCCGTGACGAGGAGGGCGGCAAAAATGCCCGCGATATTGAGTTGATCGGCAAAAAGCGATTGGTGTTTATCGTGGACGAGGCGCATCGCTCCACCTTTGGCGATATGCTGGCAATTATAAAAGAAACCTTTCCTCGCGCGATTTTCTTCGGCTTTACCGGCACGCCCGTGTTTGAGGAAAACGCCAAAAAGAACAACGCACAAACCGATGTGTTTGGCAATGAGCTGCACCGTTACAGCATAGCAGACGGCATCCGCGATAAAAATGTGCTGGGCTTTGACCCGTACAAGGTACTTACCTTCCGCGACAAAGATGTGCGGCAGGCTGTTGCACTGGAAAAAGCAAAGGCAGCTACGGTTGCAGATGCCCTGAACGACCCTGCAAAAGCAGCTGTGTACTATAAGTACATGGACAACACGCAGGTGAAAATGTACGGCGAACCGGGTCCGGACGGAAAGTGGATCAAGGGGATTGAGGATTATCTGCCCAATACACAATATCTGACGGCCGAGCATAAGCAGACCGTTATCGAGGATATTAAGGAAAACTGGCTGACCTTGAGCCACAACGGTAAATTCCACGCGATTTTTGCCACAAGCAGCATCCCGGAGGCAATCGAATATTACCGCATGATGAAGACCACCATGCCGGAATTGAAAACAAGCTGCCTTTTTGACCCGAACATTGATAATAACGGCGGCGCGATTTACAAAGAGGACGGGCTTGTTGAAATTATCGAGGATTACAATAAGCGCTATGGGCAGGATTTTACAATACCCACCCATGCACGGTTTAAGAAGGATCTGTCGCTGCGTTTGGCGCACAAGGAGCAGTATAAGCGCATTGAACGCACCCCCGACCAACAGCTTGATTTGCTGATCGTTGTTGACCAGATGCTGACCGGCTTTGACTCCAAGTGGGTTAATACCCTCTATATGGATAAGATGCTGGAATACGAGAACATTATACAGGCGTTTTCCCGCACGAACCGATTGTTTGGACCGGATAAGCCGTTCGGCGTGATTCGCTATTACCGCAAGCCGCACACAATGGAGCAAAATGTGCTGAAAGCGGTGAAGCTGTACTCCGGCGACCGCCCAATTGGATTGTTTGTTGACCGCCTTGCCCACAACCTTGAAAAAATGAACGAGGTGTACGGCGACATTGCGGAGTTGTTTACGAGCGCGGGTGTGCCGGATTTTGAAAAGCTGCCGCAGGACAGGAGCGTCTGCGCCAAGTTTGCAAAGCTGTTCCGTGAGCTTAACGACTACATGGAGGCAGCGCGTGTGCAGGGCTTTACATGGAATCAAAGCGTATATCATTGCCCGGACGATGCTACCGATGAAACCATTGATGTCGAAATGCTGTTTGATGAGTCGGCCTATCTGATTTTGGCACAGCGCTATAAGGAGCTGTCCGCCGAGCCGTCGGACCCTTCCGATGATAGCGATGCGCCGTATGATTTGGTGGGCTATTTGACGGAAATCGACACCGGTGTGATTGATTCCAACTATATGAACAGCCGCTTTGATAAGTACCTGAAGCTGCTGAATCAGGCGGGTGCATCGGGAGAATCCATAGAACAGGCAAAAGCTGAACTGCATAAGTCCTTTGCCAGCCTGACACAGGAAGAACAGAAGTTTGCCAACATCTTCCTGCACGATATTGAACGCGGCGACGCCACACCCGAACCCGGCAAGACGCTGCGGGATTACATTACCGAGTACCAGTGCCGTGCGAAGAATGACCAAATCCACCGCTTTGCCGTTGTGTTTGGCTTGGATGAAGAAAAGCTCCGCAATATGATGGGTCTGGGGCTTACGAAAACCAATATCAACGAGTTTGGCCGCCTTGACGAACTGAAGAAAAGCGTAGACAAAGCAAAAGCAAAAGCCTATTTTGAGAAAAAAGAGGGCGTAAAGCTGATACCGCCCAAGGTAAACCAAAAAACCGACAGCCTGCTGCGGGAATTTATTGTAACCGGCGGCTTCGAGGTGTAAGGCTGCATATTTATAGGCGATAAGTCGAACAAAAGGGCCAAGGAAAATCCGAGGCCCTTTTACTTTTGCTTGGGAACAGCGGAAGTTAGAAGATTACCTTACTGTTTCCGCCGAAAAGAACACTGATAACCTGTACACAAAAAAAGATGTACTATCGGTGTCGGGTGATTTTGGTGTCGTTAATCAAATTGAATTTCAAGGTCGCTCTTTCGCTGGAGCATCAGTGTCCAATTATGGCGTTGTTCATACAGGCGATGTGGTTTATACAAAATCACCACTAAAGGCAAACCCGTATGGAATCATTAAAGCAAATAAAGGAAAACCCGGCATAGTATCGGTACTTTATGGCGTTTACCACACGAGAGAAAATGCAAACGCTGACTTTATTCAAATGTATTTTGAGCAAGATGCCCGTTTGAATAATTATCTCCGTCCGCTCGTTAATAAAGGTGCTAAAAACACCCTTTTAATTAGCGATACGGATGCTCTTGAGGGGGAAGTCTGTCTTGCGCCGACATTTGACGAACAGAAAGCTATTGGACAGTTTTTTGATTCCCTCGACAACCTTATCACCCTTCATCAGCGTAAGCCATATTCACACATACAACGGAGGTGCAATATGCTTAACGAAGCACAACGCACAGATAAGTTCTGTGAATATTATGCAAAGTGGATTACTGTATACAAGAAAGGGGCGATAAGACAGGTTACAATGGACAAGTACCTGATGACGCAAAAATGGCTTGAAAAACTTATCCCGGATTTGAAAATTTGCGATTTGAATCGCATTGCGTATCAGCAGTTGCTGAATGATTATGCCGAATACCATGAGCGGCAGACGACAATGGACTTTCACCACCAACTCAAAGGAGCTGTTTTAGACGCAGTGGACGAGGGGCTGATTGACCGTGACCCCACGCGGAAAGCGATTATTAAAGGCAAGGCACCATCTACAAAGAAAATAAAGTACCTTAACCAATTTGAACTGCACACGCTCCTTGCCTCGCTTGAATTAAAAGACGAAGTGAACTGGGATTATTTCATTCTTTTGGTGGCCAAGACCGGAATGCGCTTTTCGGAGGCACTGGCACTGACCCCCAAGGACTTTGATTTCTATCATCAGACCCTTTCCATCAGTAAGACATGGGATTACAAGGGCGCCGGTGGGTTTCAGCCGACAAAGAACAAATCATCGGTTCGTAAAATTCAAATTGATTGGCAGTCTGTTATTCGTTTTTCCGAGCTTGTAAAAGGTCTGCCGGACGATCAACCTATTTTTGTGGATGGCAAGGTCTACAACTCCACCGTCAATGATGTTTTGAGCCGCCACTGCGAGAGGTGCAATATCCCGGTCATTTCTATCCACGGTCTGCGCCACACCCACGCATCCCTGCTACTTTTTACCGGCGTATCTATTGCGAGTGTTGCCCGGCGACTGGGACACTCCAGTATGACAACCACCCAAAAGACCTATCTCCATATCATTCAGGAGTTGGAAAACAAGGATATTGACCTTGTTATGCGATCATTGTCCGGGCTGAACTAAAATATTGATTTATGGCTTATGTTGATTTGCTTAATGCAAAAGTGACTGTGACGCAGAGATCCACTTTGCACCACAGTCACTTTTGCATTGGATCTTGAATGCTAATCTGAAAAATATTGTACCCGCTATATTGGGATTCATAAATTTACCAGACGCTGTCTGGCAAATTGAGTTGACCGCACTACTATGGGTTATCATCTATCCTCTGCGCGGATAAAGGACGGTGCAGCGATTTTTCTGACTATATTCTTTAATGGAAAAATGTCTTGTATATCTCAACCACCCGATTTTCCAGTCAGCGACTGGAAAATTGAACGGAACACATTATGATGAATGAGTATATCACCTGCTTTTGCTTGAATTACCGATTTCCTTGATGGCGGCATAGTGTTTTCCACATTTTCGG
>OLRG01002529.1_pt1 | contig 12823 bp, 9 predicted proteins | sample 1672331 | NCBI WGS metagenome assembly OLRG01 (sample SAMEA3136672, study PRJEB25190) | human gut metagenome
CGTTATGACGGTTTACCGAGTAATGCCAGGTGTGATGATTTGTTTTTCAGACATGTACATGGAACAGTGCGCATCTGAATTTTATCTGTATTCTTTTGTGGCTTACCTGTATGAACTGGAGAGTGGGGCTGATTGCAGTGACGGGTGCTGCTGTTTCTCTGATTCAGGATGAAATTGAAATCGAATGGAATTTTGACGATATTTTTTCAGAACAGAGATAACTTGAGCAGGACAAGAATGATTTATCAGAAGATAATAAAGGTGCTGGGACTACCTGATGGAAACGTCAGATAGTCTTCGGCAGAAAAAAATAAAATTTTTTTGTCCTATACTTGACACATCCACATATGCTGAGGCATACGTTTTGCACCAGATGTGCAGAAGCTGGCCTAGATATCAAAGTTTTACAAATGATTATGGGACATAGTGACATAAGCATTACAATGAACATATACAATCACGTAGATGCTGCAAGAGTACAGAATGAAATAAAAAAGCTTGAAAATATAATGTAATAATCAGAGCCATTCCCTTTATCGGGCGTGGCTCTTTTATGACAATTTTTGTGACAAATAAAAGAAAATAGACGCAATCAGACGAAATATTGTTTTTCATGGAAATGCTGAAAATCCTTGTAAACAAAGTGTTCTTGATATATGATGAAACAAGTCGAAGCCCGTTGTTGCTTTATGTGGCGGAAAGCGGTGGATCAAAAATCCTGGTATAAATAATATAATAAGAAGAAACGGTAAAGCAGAAAATCTTCCTGACGGACTTGTGCTTACCGTTTTTTTATTTCTGGCGTTCCCATACCTGCCCGATCGGGAAGGACGGAGTGGATTCTGCAAGAAAGTCTTCCAGTGCATTTTCGAAGAATTCCACGGCACGTTTGCTGGTGGACTTTGGATATTTATGCTTGATCTTATAGCAGACACGGTTTGGCGGTGTGTTTTTCAGTTCACTGATAAAAAGAGGCCGGTAATGGGAAAGCTCCAGGATCACAGACTGTGGTGCGACCATCCAGTTTCCCGGTTTTTTCCAGAGACGGTCCAAAAGTGTGATGGTATCTGCCGCAATGTGAGGCCTGGAAGCGGAGGAAAGCCAGCGGTCATGCCAGATCTGATAATTGTCATCCCAACTTAAAAACAGCTCCAGGGATGGATCCAGCTCATCGGTATGTATTGCCGGAGCCGGAATCACTGGCTGATCCGATTGTATCAGATAAAGTTTTTCTTCGAAGATTTTCTCTGTTATGATATTCTTGTAATGCAATTTGTGGTAGACAAATCCGATATCAATGCTGTGTTCTCCAAGAAGACCGTAGAGCTCTGAAGAATGATGGGACTCGATGTTCAGGTCCAGCTTGGTCTGCTCATTTAAGATCCTGTCATATAGTGGTGCGAAAACAGCTACGTTCAGGCTGTCTGTACAGCCGATGGTAAGCAGCAGGGAATCCTGATTGCGCTGCAACTCCATAGTTTCCTTCCAGAGAGACATCCAGCGTTCCGCAAGGATGATAAAATCTGTTCCCTTGGCAGTCAGTTCCACCTGCTTGTGGCCTTTCTGACGGATCACAAGGGGAAAACCCAGTTCGTTCTCCAGAGATGTGAGCCGGTGGCTGACAGTAGGCTGGGAAAGAAAAAGAAGATCCGCTGTACGGGTGATGCTCTTGGTATTTACAATGGTGAGAAAGGTTTCGATTTCAGCAAGATTCATATGAACAGCTCCTTTTCTTTGGTGTTGTCTATAGGGGGGTAAGCTTTGATAATATAAAAATTATTTATATTATACAGAGAAATTATTCGTTATTCAATAGTAAGCTTGTATGATATGATAAATACAATTAAAAAAGAAAATCAAAAGAAGAGAGGTTTTCATATGGCATTAGGATGTAGGATCAGACGAAACTTTGAAAGACCGTCAAAAGAATTAGTAGAAGCCTTCCGTGGAATTCCAGTTGCAAATATTGATGATAACTGTGGAAGTATCGCTGCCGTAGATTCCAGCATTTTCCCGCTGAACCCGAAGGCAAGACTTCTGGGAACTGCATTTACAGTAAATGCACCGGCAGGAGATAACCTTCTGTTCCATAAAGCACTGGATATGGCTCAGCCGGGAGATGTTATCGTTCTTGCAAACAAAGGAAGCAGGATAGAGTTATCCTTATCAACAACAGCCGTGGTCAGCTTGTTGTTGAGCAGGATCTGGCAGATGCTCTGAATAGTGGGAAGGTTTATGCTGCTGGTCTTGATGTTGTTTCTACTGAGCCGATCAAGGGGGATAATCCGCTTCTCAAGGCTAAAAACTGCATCATCACTCCGCATATCTCCTGGGCTGCTCAGGCTTCCAGACAGAGGATCATGGATATTACGGTTGATAATATCAAGGCTTTTCTGGATGGTAATACGGTTAACAGAGTTAACAAATAGATTTTTTTCGGTGTTTCGATTTCCTATGTATGATGTGTGAGGAAAGGACGGCTGTCTCGCTTTTTGGGGGGTGGCCGTCTTTTTCTTTGTGTGGTGGATTGAATGAACCGTACGCCGGGGATGTGGCAGCGGTACGGGCAGGGCTCCGTCGGCGGATACTGCTAAGGCTCCGGAAATCGGCTAAAAACATTGAGACAGGGGCAGAACTCGCCTCTGGCTCAGACAGCAGCCCCTGTCTCAATAACGCCGATCCCCGCAGCCTAAGCAGTATCACACCTCCTCCGCAGCAGCCCATACCGCTGCCACATCCCCGGCTGAAAATTCAACCGCAGAGAGCAGACAATAGAAGCGAATGTACATTCTGCCCAGTGCCCAAAAAACACAATATATAAAAATAAATCGGCACAACGTTCCACGTCCAACACCGAAGAATACAGGAACCAGATCGGCACAGTGTTCCGCATCCAACACCGAAGCATACAGAAAACGGCCTCAAAACAATCCATAACCAATAAAGCAGCCGGCCGTATCCCCCAAAAAATAAATCGGCACAGCATCCCGCATCCAACACCGAAGCATACAGGAACCAGATCGGCACAGCGTCCCACATCCAATACCCAAGCATACAGACACAAGTCAACACCCTCCCCTCATCCACAACCAAGAACTCCTTAAAAAAGCCCGAGGGGTGTGCAAAGGGGCCGCGGCTTTGCGGCCCCTTTGCGGTTTTCTTTTTGCACAAAAAAAATAGCTCCTACATCGCAAAGATGTAAGAGCTAAATTCGCTGGATGGAGAAGGATTCGAACCTTCGAAGGCGGTGCCAACAGATTTACAGTCTGCCCCCTTTGGCCACTCGGGAATCCATCCGTGAACAACAAATGTATTATATATAACATTTGATAAAATTGCAAGCTTTTTCTCAAAAAAAATAATAATTCCCACAGCATCAGCATTTTTGGTAAAATACTGGACTTACCAAAGGAAATCTGCTATTATGAGTACGGTTGGATATAAAGGACACGGTTTTTCCGTATCCTAATACAGGTTAGGAGGATTTTATCATGTTAGTAAACGCAACAGAAATGCTGAAAAAAGCAAAAGCAGGCCATTATGCAGTTGGTCAGTTCAACATCAACAACCTTGAGTGGACAAAAGCTATCCTTCAGACAGCTCAGGAGCTCAACTCTCCTGTAATCCTTGGTGTTTCCGAGGGTGCCGGTAAATACATGACAGGTTATAAGACTGTTGTAGGTATGGTTAACGGTATGATGGAAGAGCTGAACATCACTGTTCCGGTTGCTCTTCATCTTGACCACGGCAGCTATGATGGATGCCTGAAATGTGTTGAGGCTGGTTTCTCTTCCATTATGTTCGACGGATCTCATTATCCGATCGATGAGAACGTAGCTAAGACTAAAGAGCTGGTTAAGATCGTTGCTGAGCACAACATGTCTCTTGAGGCAGAGGTTGGTTCCATCGGCGGCGAGGAAGATGGTGTTGTTGGTATGGGCGAGTGTGCTGATCCTGAGGAGTGCAAGAGAGTTGCAGATCTCGGAATCAACTTCCTTGCAGCTGGTATCGGTAACATCCACGGAAAATATCCGGCTAACTGGAAAGGCTTAAGCTTTGAGACTCTGGATGCTATTCAGCAGCTGACAGGAGATATGCCGCTTGTTCTTCACGGTGGTACAGGTATCCCGGCAGATATGATCAAGAAAGCGATCAGCCTTGGCGTTTCCAAGATCAATGTAAATACAGAGTGCCAGCTTGCATTTGCTGAAGCTACACGTAAATACATTGAAGAGGGTAAAGATCAGCAGGGTAAAGGATATGACCCACGTAAGCTTCTTGCACCTGGAGCAGAAGCAATCAAAGCTACTGTTAAAGAGAAAATGGAGCTTTTCGGATCTGTCAATAAAGCATGATGAATCGAAAATAATATATGAAAGAAGCCGGAATGGGAGCAAGCCTGTTCCGGCTTCTTTTTTCATGATAAAATATCAATATTTTCACTATATAAAAAAATCAACATGTTTCTTGATTTTTTTATATAGTGAAAATGACCTCTTCAATTTACAATAATATCAAGTTAATCGAGAAGCTGATTTGAAGCTTATCGGTCAGGAATATGCGAGATGGACGTTTTAAGCATATCCGCGAAACAAATTGAATATCATATAAGGCAAAGGAGAGGTACGATTATGAGAATGAAAAAAGCAACAGCATTTGGTCTTGCAGCATTAATGGCAGCTACCATGATCCCGGCAGTTCCGGCTATGGCAAAAGGGGATGACAGTGAAGGCTCTGTTTATTATCTGAATTTTAAACCGGAGCAGGCAGATCAGTGGTCAGACCTGGCAAAGAAATACACCGATGAGACTGGTGTACCGGTTACCGTTGTTACAGCTGCTTCCGGAACTTATGAGTCTACTCTGAAATCAGAGATGGCCAAGGATGAGGTTCCGACACTGTTCCAGGTTAACGGACCGGTTGGACTTGCATCTTGGAAGGATTATTGCTATGACCTGAAAGACAGCGATGTTTACAAAAATGTGGAGAGTGACGATTTCGTACTGAAGGATGACAGCGGTGCAGTTGACGGTATCGCCTATGTAATTGAAACATATGGAATTATTTACAACAAAGCGCTTCTTAAGAAATACTGTGAGATGGATGGCGCTGTGATCAAGTCTGCAGATGAGATCAACAATTTTGAGACATTAAAGAAGGTTGCAGATGATATCCAGGCTAAGAAAGATGACCTTGGAGTTGACGGTGCATTTACTTCCGCAGGCTTTGATTCTTCCAGTGACTGGCGCTTCAAGACACACCTTGCAAACCTTCCAATCTATTATGAGTACAAAGAAGACGGAATCACATCCACAGATGCGATCAAAGGAACCTATCTTGACAACTTCAAGAACCTGTTTGACCTTTATATCACAGATTCTACCTGTGAGCCAAGCCTTCTTTCCAGCAAGACTATCGATGATGCAAATGCTGAATTTGGTCTTGGAGAGGCTGTGTTCTATCAGAATGGAACCTGGGCTTATGATAACATCAAAGATAACGAAGTAGCAGATGAGGATATGGGAATGCTTCCAATCTACATTGGTGTTGATGGTGAAGAGGACCAGGGACTTTGCACAGGCAGTGAGAACTACTGGTGCGTAAACAAAAAAGCAGATGAGAAGGATATCCAGGCAACTCTTGATTTCCTCAGCTGGGTTATCACAAGTGATGAAGGAAGAGAATCTATAAGCCAGGAAATGGGATTTACAACACCATTCAAGACCTTTGATGAGAATTATGAGTCTGCAAATCCGCTTGTAAAAGCAGCCGACGAATATGTAAAAGCTGGTAAAACTCCGGTTTCATGGAACTTTACAACCATGCCTTCTGAAGAGTGGAAAAACCAGGTCGGCAGTGCAATGCTTGAGTATGCACAGGGTACCGGCGAGTGGGATGCTGTGAAAACTGCATTTGTTGACGGATGGGCAAAAGAGTACAAAGCAGCAAATGAAGGCTGATAAGGTATAACTGAAACGTGATCACGAAGGGGTGGGCGGTTTCCGCCTGCCTCTTTCAATGAAGGGAGGATGCGTAAAGTAGGGAAGGATGCATCCTCAGGAGAAAGGAAGAGAAAACATGCAGAATAAGATGATGAAAAAGTATTTTCCGGTTTTTGTCCTGCCTACCCTGCTGGCATTTACCATTGGATTTATCGTTCCCTTTATCATGGGCGTATATCTTTCCTTCTGTAAATTTACCACAGTAACGGATGCAAAATTCGTGGGATTACAGAACTATGTGAAGATTTTTACTGAGGATGGAACCTTTGGACATGCATTATGGTACACCACCGCATTTACGGTTGTATCAGTAGTTCTGATCAATGTGATCGGTTTTGCAGTTGCGTTGCTTCTGACCAAGAAGATCAAAGGAACCAATATATTCCGTACCGTATTTTTTATGCCAAACCTGATCGGTGGTATCATCCTTGGTTATGTATGGCAGCTTCTGTTAAACGGTCTGCTTCTTCAGATCAATAAAACACTTACATATTCTTCTGTTTACGGATTCTGGGGCCTTGTGATCCTGATGTGCTGGCAGCAGATCGGATATATGATGATCATTTACATTGCAGGTATCCAGAATATCCCGGGTGAGCTGATCGAGGCTGCACAGATCGATGGTGCAAACAAAGGACAGCTTCTGAAAAATGTGATCATTCCTATGGTCATGCCGTCCATCACCATCTGTACTTTCCTGACACTTACCAACTCCTTCAAGCTTTTTGACCAGAACCTTGCTCTTACAAATGGTGAGCCTTCCAATATGTCAGAGATGCTTGCACTGAATATTTACAATACCTTCTATGGACGTACCGGATGGGAAGGTGTAGGACAGGCGAAGGCCGTGATCTTCTTTATCCTGGTTGGAGCAATTGCCATGATCCAGAATCGTCTCACAAGAAGTAAGGAGGTACAGCAGTAATGAATAAAAAAGTAAAATTCAGCGGTCTGTGGACTGCGATCCTGAGTGTGGTATCTGTTGCTTATATTTTCCCGATTCTTCTGGTTTTGATCAATTCTTTTAAGAAAAAAGCATACATCAGCCGTTATCCTTTTGCAATCCCGACGGATAAAATGTTCGTAGGTCTGGAAAACTATGTAAATGGTCTTACAAAAACCGGATTTTTCCAGGCATTTGGATGGACATTATTTATCACAGTATTTTCGGTTGCGGTAATTCTGCTCTGTACCTCCATGTGTGCCTGGTACATCAACCGTGTTACCAACACGTTGACAAAAACCATGTACATGCTGTGTCTGTTTTCCATGGTCGTACCATTCCAGATGGTAATGTTTACTCTTTCCAAGATCGCAAACATTCTGAAGCTGAATACTCCGTGGGGACTGATCATCATTTATCTTGGATATGGAGCAGGACTTGCGGTATTTATGTTCAGCGGTTTTGTAAAATCCATTCCGATCGAGATCGAGGAAGCTGCCATGATCGATGGCTGTACCCCGATCCAGACATTTTTTAAAGTGGTTCTTCCGGTTATGAAACCGACCTGTGTAACTGTAGCGATCCTGGAAACCATGTGGATCTGGAATGATTATCTTCTTCCATATCTGGTACTTGATATCAAGAAATATAAAACCATTTCCATTGCCATCCAGTATCTGAAGGGCGGTTACGGAACCATTGATATGGGAGCGATGATGGGCGTTCTTGTTCTTTCCATCATTCCGATCATTGCCTTCTATCTTGCATGCCAGAAATATATCATTGAAGGTGTGGTTGCAGGAGCTGTTAAGGGCTGACAAATTAGTTGAATAATGTTAAAATGAAAGAAAAACGGCCTGCTCTGCGTGCTTTTACGTGGATCAGGCCATATTTGGCGAGGTGAGGAATGTACAGAGTTTTGGTGGTAGATGATGAAAAACTGGAACGTGACGGAATCCGCTTTCTTCTGTCTATGGAGGAGGGAGAGTGGGAGATTTATGAGGCGGCTAATGGCAAGCTGGCATTAAATGAGCTGAGAAAGCATCCGGTGGATCTGATGCTGACAGATATCAAAATGCCGCATATGGATGGTCTGGAGCTTTCAAAAAAAGCAAGAGAGGAATATCCGGATCTGGAAATTATCATTTTCAGCGGTTATGGAGATTTTGCTTTTGCTCAGGAGGCGATCCGCTATGGTGTGACGGATTATGTACTGAAACCGGTGGATCCGGACCGCTTTCATGACACCATACAGAAGATCCAGAAGGAGATCGCATCCCGGAAAAATAAAGAGCAGCAGTCCATAAAAGAAAAGAGCTTTCTTCAGCAGTATTTTCTGTTGGGCTACATTTATTCCGGAGATCAGGAGCGTCTGAAGGAAGCGGAAGGAATTGTGGATTTTTCTGTCTGGGAGCAGTGGCACTGTGCAATTCTTATTGAATCGGATGAAGCTTTTTTTGATTCTGCCAGTGATGAGGTTCCCCTTGAGATCCGGGAAGAGCTTCGCCGTTCTTTCTTCTATTTGAATCTTAATGGCCGTCAGTCTTTGCTTCTTTTTAAGGATGTGTACTGTGATTATGTCCTTGTGGCAAAAAATGTCTATAATCTTCTGAAGCGCCTTCATCCTGTTCGCTTTCATCTGGCTGTAAGCCGGCGTTTTGACGGATATCAGGAACTGCCGGAAATCATGGAACAGCTGGAGCAGCAGATGGAAGAAAAATTTTATCATCCGGATATTCATGTCTACACCAGCGAGGAGGACGAGGAAAAAAATACCGGAGAAGAGGAGCAGGATTCCAGGCTTATGGAAAAAATCTCAGAAGATATTTCCAGAAAGGATGTGAAGCAGCTGTGGAGCCATTTCCGCAGCCTGGCATCCAAATATCAGTCCAATACCCAGTTTTCGGCCATGTATGTGAAATTTGTTTTTTCCAATGTGATAAGGGAGCTGTTTCAGGAGAATCGTTTTGCCGGAGAGCACAGGCTGGATCTGGAGGTGGATCATCTGTATGGCTGTTCTACCATTCAGGAGATCATTGAGGTTACAGAAAAAAATATCCGCCAGTACGAGGAGTTCCTGGACCGTTCCATGAGCGAATCCAGAGATGAGGTGGCAGCAGTCAAAAATTATATTTACAATCACTATGCGGAAGATCTGAATCTGGAAACATTGGCAGAAAAAGTATATCTTTCTTCCGGCTATCTCAGCTTTATTTTCAAGAAGGAGACGGGGATGAACCTGAATCGTTTTATCCGTGTGTTCCGCATGGAAAAGGCCAAGGAGCTTCTACGAACTACCAACATGAAAGTAGCCATGGTCAGCGAGCAGGTAGGATTTGCCAATTCTTCGTATTTCTGCCGGAGCTTCCGGGAATATTACGGAAGCAGCCCGGAGTCCTATCGGAAAGGAAACAATGAGGATGAAGAGTCTTCTGAAGAAGTATAATAATATGAAATACCGGTACAAGCTGACAAATCTTCTTGTGGTGGTATCCCTGGTGCCGATGACTGTGTTGGCACTGTATAGTCACAGTCGTATGAGTAGTCTTGTACGGAAAAATGAGATGGAGGATATGTACTCCATTTTGGAGCAGACCAGAGAAAACATTGACGGGCAGATCGAAATTTATGCCAGCCTTTTGAATTATCTTACCTATTCTCCTGAAATCCAGGAGGTGATCTTCAACAAAGATATGGATCGTTATACTGCATATGAACAGTATACGGAAGTTGTGGATCCGCTGTTGACGGTGCCGAAATCCTACCACGAAGCAATTCTGGGGATACATCTTTTTGCAGAAAGCATTCCCGTGCGCCATGAATATACCTTGGCTCCGCTTTCAGAGGTTGATGGGGAATGGTGGAGTGACAAATTAAATAATACCGTGACGGTTCAGTGGATCGTGGACCGGGATAATCGTCAGATCGCGGCAGTCAGGGAAATATATGATGGTAAGATCAGGGAGGCTGTGCTCTGTATTTTGTTGGATTACGGAAAAGTATTCCAGCCTCTGGCTAATATTATTGAACGGAATTCCGGAGGCTTTGTGGTGGATGATCAGCAAAATATCGTCTATCATGGAGAAAATCTGGCGGCCAGTGATATTTCAGCACAGAAAGAAACCGCAAAAAAGCTGGATCGTCTGAGGGAAGAATATACCTATGTCAGCAGCAGCGGACATGAAACAAGATGGACCTATTATTTTTACAAACCTCCGGCTGTGATCGAGAGCTCGGTTTCAAAAGTATTGATCAGTGAGATCCCACTGATCGGCTTCTGTGTTGTGATCATCATTGTGCTTGGAATGACGTTTTCTAAGCTGTTTACCAGAAAGATTGAGCAGCTTACCAGAAATATGGAACAGGTGAACCAGGGAAGCCGTGAAGTTACGGTTTACAGTGATTCTGGAGATGAGGTAGGACAGCTGGTGAGAAGCTTTCACCATATGATGGATGAAATTAATCGACTGATCGAAGAAGTGTATGAAAATAAGATCGCTCTGAAGGAATTTGAACTGAAAGCGTTGACTGCCCAGATCAATCCCCATTTTCTTTATAATTCTCTTTCTATTATAAACTGGATGGCGATTAAGAGCCGTCAGAAGGAGATCAGCCGTGTGACACTGGCATTATCTACATTTTACCGGACAGCGCTCAGTAAGGGAGCAGATATGGTGACTGTGGAAACCTGTATTCGGAATATCGAAGCTTATCTGGAAATCCAGCTGATCATGCATGACAATGATTTTAAGGTGGAGTGGAATATCGATCCGTCTGTGCAGCAGGAGTTGGTTCCGAAGCTTGCCCTGCAGCCCATCGTTGAGAATGCTCTGGAGCATGGCCTGGATGTGAAGGAGGAAGGGGAAAAGCTTCTGAAACTTTATTTCTTTGAAGAGAATGGAGATGTAGTGATCCGGGTTGAAGATAACGGAATAGGGATGGAGCAGGAGCAGGCAGAAAAGCTGCTCACATATCAGGCAAAAGGCTATGGCCTTAAAAATGTCAATGACCGTATGTGCATTTTATATGGAGAAAAATATGCCATCCGGATCCTGAGCAAGGTAGGTGAGGGGACAAGCGTTGATATGAGGATCCCGAAAGAGGTAAAAAAAGATGAGACTTAGTCTGGGAAAAACAGTGGTATTTCTGAGTACGATACTGAGCCTGGCACTTTTGACGGGGTGTTCTTTAGGAACTGCAGAAATGGAAAAAACAGATATAGATGTTCTGTCCGAAAAGAACAGTAAGAGCTGGGAACAGGCAGAAACCACGCCTCTGGGGAAATATCCGGAGCTTGTAACTTATACTCTGGGACAGATGAAAGGGGCTAATAATTCTAATCTTCCGGACGGGCAGAATTATGAGGACAATGCATATACCCGGTATCTGAAAAAAACACTGAATATTCAGAATAAGAATGTTTTTATGGAGAGTGAGGAGCGGTATGACGAAGCCCTGAACATCCTGGTCAAAGATCGGAATCTTCCGGATATTTTTCTGGTGTCGGACAGGGAAACTCTGGAAGAACTGGTTGAAAATGATCTTATCGAGGATCTGACGGAAGTATACAAAAGCTGCGCTTCCGATAAAATAAAGGAAATGTATGAGAGCTATGGAGAGGAACTTTTGGCATCTGGGACTTTTGACGGAAAACTGTATGCACTTCCGGAGACTGCCATTGATGATGGGGCGCAGCTTTTATGGCTGAGACGTGACTGGATGGAGCAGCTGGGACTGAAAGAACCGAAGACACTGGAAGAGGCTTTTTCAGTGATCCGTGCGTTTCAGGAAAACCGGATGGGCGCAGAGGATGGTGAAGATCCTGTGGGACTTGTCTGTGATCCGGGACTTGTGGGCACGGTCAGCACCAGCTATTCGGTGGACTCTGTGTTTGAAAAGTTCGGGGCATATCCGCAGCAGTGGATTGAAAATGCAGATGGAGAAATTGTCTATGGATCGCTGACGGAGGAGACAAAGGAGGCTCTGGGGTATCTCAGAGAGCTTTACAGGCAGGGAATACTTGATTCGGATTTTGCTTTACGTGCACAGAATAATATCCGTGATCTTGTGGTGAATGGAAAATGCGGAGCGTTTTTCGGGCTCTGGTGGACTCCGAATAATCCTCTTATGGATGAGTATCGGAAGAATAAAGAGGCAGACTGGGAACCGTATTATCTGACTGCGGATGTAAAGCGGACTGTGGAGGTATACTCTACGTTTCGAGATAATAAATATGTAGTTGTGCGTAAAGGGTATGAGCATCCGGAGATTGCAATGAAGATTTTGAGTGTGTTGTTTGACCATTCCAGATATGAGGCAGAGGATGCGGATGAGATGAACACTTATTTTGCCTTGAATGTGGATCCTACGGCGCGTCCGCTAATGATCAATGTGGATTATAATGAGGCTACTTATATAGTGACAAAGCATATTCGTGAGGTTCTTTATAGTCCGGGCGATGAGAAGACCAGGGAGGATCTCAGTGCCATTGAGGCGTCTTATTTTGATGCGTGTAAGGAGTATCTTAAGGCGGAGGTGCCTTCGGTAGAGGCCTGGGCGGCGTATAAGTCCAGGATTTCGGCGGTGGGGCTTCTGGTGGATGCGAATTACCGTGCTCCGGAGAAGAAGTATCTGGGGGATGGTGACGGGGAGATTCCTCAGACTTTGCGTTTGCTGGAGAAGAACGCATTTATCCAGATCATTATGGGGAGGATGCCTGTGAGCTCTTTTGACTCTTTTGTGGAAGATTGGTATCGTAAGGGTGGAGACAGTCTTACGGAGCGGGTTCGGGAAGGGCTTGTGGACTCGTGAGGCGGATGTATAGAGGGACGCCAGAGGAAGGTGGCATCGCTCCGGGAGTGGATGCAGTCGGGGATGT
>OLRG01002535.1_pt1 | contig 12798 bp, 8 predicted proteins | sample 1672331 | NCBI WGS metagenome assembly OLRG01 (sample SAMEA3136672, study PRJEB25190) | human gut metagenome
TCGTCTTTAATGCAAGTGCACTGTTCATCACCTGATACTTTGCAATAAACGGAATAGAGAAAACCATATCCTTATAATACTCATTCCGGAATGCAAAATCAATTCCCGCCGAAGTATTTCTGATCACTTCTGTATCTGATCTCTTCACTTCATAAGCAGGACTTCCCAGTTCTTCTGCTCTGACACGGATCACTTCTGCTGCATCCGGGTCGTTTCCGTCATAGATTACCGGTACACCGGGTACAATGATCCCTGCTTTCTCTCCTGCAATCTTAGCGATCGTATCTCCAAGATATTCCATATGATCAAGTCCTACCGATGTGATGATGCAAAGCTCCGGTCTTACGACATTAGTTGCATCCAGCCTGCCACCCATTCCGGTCTCATAAATCACATAATCCGGCTGCTTCCTCTCATAATAAACAGCCGCCATCGCAAACATCACTTCAAAGAAAGACGGATGAACGATGAACTTCTTCCGCACCTGTTCAAACGCCCATGTAAAATCCTCATCCGATATCATTTCATCATCATATCGGATCCGCTCATTGATCGAGACAAGATGCGGTGATGTAAACAATCCTACATGAAAGCCTGCATGCATCAGTATCGTAGCAAGCGCCTTTGCCGTTGATCCCTTACCGTTTGTTCCTGCTATATGGATCACTTTACTCTTATCCTGCGGATTCCCTAAACGTTCAAGAAGACTGGCAAGATTCTCTGTGCCAATCTTCTGTGCGAACAGTGGAATGCTTAGGATATACTCAACTGTTTCCCTGTAATTCATCTGACATTCCGCCTATCTGTTATCTATCTTTTCCGGATACAGGTCATGATTTGACATTCTGTTCCATGCAACTTCTTCCCATTTTGTTCCCGGTCTTCCGTAATTACAATATGGATCGATCGAGATACCGCCTCTCGGAGTGAATTTGCCCCAGACTTCAATATATTTCGGATCCATCAATTTGATCAGATCCTTCATGATAATGTTCATGCAGTCCTCATGGAAATCTCCGTGATTTCTGAAACTGAACAAATATAATTTTAAAGACTTGCTCTCTACCATCTTCACATCCGGAACATAGGATATATATACGGTTGCAAAATCCGGCTGTCCCGTGATCGGACATAAGCTGGTAAATTCCGGACAATTGAACTTGACAAAATAATCATTGTCCTGATGTTTATTGATAAAGGTCTGTAACATCTCCGGTGCATAGTCCATGCTGTATTTTACATTCTTATTGCCGAGAAGTGTTACATCTTCCATTTCTTCTGCGGTTCTTCCCATCTTCTGTTACCTCCTTATGCATCTGCTTCTTCTGCTGCCTTTGACACACATTTGATCAGGATCTGAACAGCCTTATCGCACTGTTCCTTTGTTACGATCAGTGGCGGTGCCATACGGATCACATTTGGTCTTACCGCTGTGATCAACAGTCTGTTCTCAACAGCCAGATGCTTTACTTCGTTTGCGATCGGTTTGGTGAATTCAACGCCAACCAGAAGTCCGCGTCCGCGTACTTCCTTCACATACGGAAGGGAATAAAGCTGTTCTGCAAAATAAGCTCCTGTCTCTTTTGCATTCTCTGCAAGATGATTGTCTAAGATCTCATCGATCTCTGCAAGTGCGGCTGCACAGCATACAGGATTGGCTGCATAAGTAGAACCGTGTGCCCCCGGTGTAAACGCACTTGCAAGCTCTGCTGATGTACAAAGTGCGCCGATCGGCATACCGCCGCCGATCGCTTTTGCCATAGATACCATATCAGGCTTCACTCCATAGGTCATAAATGCCATCGTATCTCCGCATCTGCCCCATCCGGTCTGTACCTCATCGAATAACAACAGGATGCCGGTCTCGTCACAGTAAGCACGAAGTCCTTTTAAGAATTCCTCCGTTGCCGGATATACACCACCCTCGCCCTGAACAGGCTCTACCATGATTGCAACTGTGTCTTTGGTACATTTGCTCTTGAAATCCTCAAGATTATTGAACTCTGCATATGTGAAGCCCGGAAGCATCGGCTTGAAACCGATCTGACATGCATTGTCCGGCTGTCCGGTTGCTGATAACGCTCCATAGGTTCTGCCATGGAAGCTGTTAATGGCTGTAACGATATGATAATGCTCCGGTCCGTAATGATCGGTTCCGTATTTTCTTGCCATCTTGATCATTGCTTCATTTGTCTCTGTTCCTGAATTCTGGAACAGAACCTTCTCCATACCGATCGTCTCACAAATCTTCTTTGCAAGCAGGATCATAGGAAGTGTATATGCGTAATTGGATGCATGGATCACATTCTGGCACTGGTCTGCGATCGCTGCCGCAACTTTCTTATTACAGTTACCGGTACTGTTTACTGCGATGCCGCCGAAGAAGTCAAGATATTCATTTCCTTCCTCATCGTACACATACATGCCGTCTCCCTTTTCTTCAATAAAATTCCATCTTCTGGACTGCTCGGCGAGGTATTTGTCTACTATGTCAAGTAATTCGTCTTTTGTATATCCGCTTTCACTAACTTTCATCTTCCTGTCTCCTTTATATAAATACAAATTTTTAGTTCCTACTAATGTGCAAACTGTGAATTGTAAAGGGTGTAATAGAATCCTTTCTGTGCTAAAAGTGATTCATGATTACCCTGCTCTATGATATGTCCATCCTTCATAACCAGTATAATATCAGATTCTTTGATCGTTGACAAACGATGCGCTACGACAAAGCTCGTTCTTCCCTTCATCATCTTCGCAAATGCACGCTGGATCCGGATCTCGGTTCTTGTATCGATCGATGATGTTGCTTCATCAAGGATCAGCATCGGTGGCAGATCAAGCATAACTCTGGTAATACATAAGAGCTGTTTCTGTCCCTGTGACAGTCCGCCGCCATCCTCTGATATCATGGTATCATACCCCTCCGGCAAACGCTTGATAAAGCTGTGTGCGTGGGACTGTTTTGCTGCTTCTATAATCTCCTCATCCGTCGCATCCGGTCTTCCGTATGCGATATTCTCCTTGATCGTTCCGGTCTTTAACCAGGTCTCCTGAAGAACCATACCATAGTTATCACGAAGGCTCTCTCTCGTTACCTGACGGATATCATGGCCATCTACAGAAATGGCTCCGGCATCTACATCATAGAACCGCATTAAAAGATTGATAACGGTACTCTTACCACATCCGGTCGGTCCGACGATCGCTACACGCTTACCCGATTCAACCTTCAGATTCAGATTCTTGATCAGTTCTACATCTTTATTATAAGAGAAATCCACATGAGACAGATCCACCTGTCCATCTGCTTTCTCGATCACATAGGCATCCGCAGGCTCCGCGATCTCCGGTTCTTCATCGATCAGCTCAAATACTCTGGCTGCGGATGCAAGTGCATTCTGAAGCTCCGTTACGACGCCTGAGATCTCATTAAATGGCTTTGTATACTGGTTTGCATAGCTTAAAAAGCTGGTAAGCTGACCAACGGATATTCTTCCCTTGATCGCCATGACCGCACCGAGGATGCCAACGCCGGTATATACTAAGCTGTTTACAAAACGGGTACACGGATTGGTAATGGATGAGAAGAAGGTCGCATCCAGTCCGGCCTTATTCAATCTCTTATTTACTTCGTTAAAGCTGTCATTTACATTTTCTTCCATGGAAAAGGCTGTTACAACCTTCTGGTTTTCTACCATCTCATTAACAAGTGATGTCATCTCACCCTTGATCTCTGCCTGCTTTCTGAACATATGGTAGGTTTTCTTTGCGATAAATGCCGCAACAAACAGAGAAACCGGAGTGATCACAACAACCGCAACCGTGATCACAGCGTTAATCGATAACATGAAACAAAGCGTTCCAACGATAGTCATAACACCGGTAAATAACTGTGTAAAGCCCATCAGCAAACCATCTGAAAACTGGTCTACATCTGCGATGACACGGCTGACGATCTCCCCGTAAGGATGCCCGTCAATGTATTTCAGCGGCAGAATTTCGATCTTTTTAAATGCTTCATTTCGCACATCCTGCACAATCTGATAGGTCATCTTGTTATTACACACATTCATCAGCCACTGTGCCAATGCCGTGATCAGTGTGCACACACCAATCTGAATCATCACCTGAATTACTCCCGGAAAATTCACTTTGCCTTTTCCGATCACATAATCAACTGCATGTCCTGTCAGCTTTGGAATATATAATGTAAGCGCAACGGACACAGTCGCAAGCAGAATTGAAAATACGAGAAAAATTCTGTATCTTCCAAGTCGGCAGATTACTTCTTTCAATGTTGCTGCCTGACTTTTCTGTTTTTTCTCACTATTTGTCTTTCTTTTATCAGCCATTGATTACCGCCTCCTTTGGAAATTGTGAATAATAGATTTCCTGATAGATTGGACAATCCTTCAACAGTTCTTCATGTGTTCCGATTCCTGCCATTGCTCCATCATCCAACACAATGATCTGGTCTGCATGCTGAATAGATGCTGCTCTCTGAGATACGATAAATACGGTCGGCTGGTTTTTCATCTCTTTGATTGACTTGCGAAGTGCCGCATCTGTAGCAAAATCCAACGCTGATGCACTGTCATCAAGAATCAGGATCTCCGGTTTCCGAACCAGTGCGCGCGCAATCGTCATTCTCTGTTTCTGACCTCCGGAAAGATTTCTTCCCCCCTGTTCAATCTGAAATTCTAATCCACCTTGTTTCGTATCAACAAATTCTCTTGCCTGAGAAATGTCCAATGCTTCATACATTTCCTGCTCTGTTGCATCTTCCTTTCCCCAGCGGAGATTGTCCGCAATACTCCCTTTGAAAAGCACTGCTTTCTGAAGAACGACACCGATATGTTCTCTTAGGTTCTCTGTCTGATATTCTTTGATATCACGTCCATTGATCTTCACTGTACCGTCTGTTGCATCATAAAATCTCGGAATCAGATTCACAAGAGACGATTTTCCTGAACCTGTTCCCCCGATGATTCCTATCGTCTGTCCTTTCTTGGCGCAGAAATTTATATCAGATAAGGATGTATCTGAAGCTCCTTTATAGGTCAAAGATACGTGAGAGAATTCTACGACCGGAATTTTATTTTTCAAATCCCAATCTGTTTCGGAAGAATTGCTCTTCCATCTTACATCTCCCTCATTCATATCTGGTTTCACAGCAAGCACACTCTCCACACGATTCAGACATGCTGCTGCCTTCGTCACGGAAATGATCAAGTTCGCTAACTTCACAAGTTCAACAAGAATCTGTGACATATAATTAATAAGTGCCACAACCTGTCCCTGGGTCAGATCTCCGATATCAACACGGACTGCACCGACATAGATCAATGCTATGATTGCTCCGTTTACAATAATATATGTCAGCGGATTCATCATTCCAGAAATGCGTCCCACATATTTCTGCGCATCTGTAAGAATTTGATTCGCATTTTCAAACCGCTTCGTCTCATCCTCTTCTTTATTGAATGCACGGATAACTCTTGCTCCTGTCAGATTTTCCCTCGTTGCAAGAAGTACCTGATCTAGATCTGCCTGCACTTTCTTATACATCGGCATCGTCACAAGCATGATTCCAAACACAATAAGTGAAAGAAGCGGAATCGTCACAACAAATACAAGTGCTGCTTTCACATCTACTGTAAATGCCATAATCATTGCACCAAATACAATGAACGGCGAACGCAGGAACAATCGTAAAACAAGATTCACACCTGACTGGATCTGATTGATATCACTTGTCATTCGTGTGATCAATGTGGATGTTCCTAATTGGTCCATTTCCGTAAATGTAAATTTCTGGATATGTTCAAATAATCCATGTCTTATTCCCGTTCCGACTCCTGTTGCTGCCTTCGCTGCAAAATACTGTGCTGTAATGGAACAGACAAGTCCGATGATTCCCAGCGCGATCAGTACAAAACACATTTTCACAATATATGGCTTATCCTGATTTGCAATTCCCACGTCAATAATTGCCGCCATTACCAACGGAACAAACAGCTCAAAAGATGCTTCCAGCATCTTGAACAACGGAGCAAGTATGGATTCTTTTTTATAATCTTTCAGATATGCAAGTAATGTCTTCATAATGTGCTCTTTCCTTTCTCTTATTTTAATTAAAGAGAGCCTGTCAAAATGACAGACTCTCTTATATCATTATTATAGACTATCTATCCAATCCGATTCTCTCTACCTGTCTTCCGATACGCATTGCTTTTGCATATGCCATGAGACGTTCTTCATTCTTCTTATCGTACTTTCTGTAGTTCTCAATAACAAGTTCAAAGATATCTTTATCAATGTCTTCACGGAAACGGATGCAGTCGCACACGCTTCTGTCAATTCCATATACATTGTAAGAACCGTACTTTGTATCAAACACATGCTTCTCATCCTCAAAAGCCTGCTCTGAGAAGTAATGTCTGCTGACTTCAAAATTCATCTTCATCTTGTGACGGTCACTTCTTCTTGTTGCAATTGAAAGAATCTCCGGCTCTTTATCGATCAGGCCCATGTAATAACATGCACTGTCTGCGCAGATTACCGCTTTTCTATTTACTCGTGCCACTTCCACTGCCTTATAATCTTCCGGTTTGGAAAACTCCGGACTAATGATCCAATAATGTCCATGTGCTACCTTCTCAAGCTTTCCTTCTGCTGTCAACAGACCGATCTGACGATTTGTAAGTCCTTCCTTCATCAAATCTTCCGTATCAATGTATCCTTTGTATTTGTCTGCAATGTATTTCACTTTATCATAGATAATCTGACGCATAATTCTTTTCCTCGCTTAACTCGTGTATTACTAGATACTGTAAGAAATGTTTACGGGCTGCTGTGATCAGCAACACCTGTGATTCTTTTAAGTCTTTCGTATTGTATCATCTATCAAAGCGGTTGACAATAGGTAAGACGCTGATTTTTCAGTCCGATACTTCTATCTCTTTTATTAAAAATTCATTCCCACGAAGCAGATAGGTATTTTCACTTCCACAGTACGGACAGATTTTCCCATGTTCTACCGTTGGATATTCTTTCTGGCATTCTTCACAAAATGTTACTGCTTCTATCTGCTCGATTTTCAGTTCGGCTTCTTCCATAAGCGGTTCTTTCTTCTTCGCCCAATTCCAGCAATCCGTCAGATAATCATGTAGTATTCCTGACACTTCCCCAATCTCCAGTGTCACGGCAGAAACCTTCTCCACATGATTTTCCTCCGCAACCTTCTTTACATCTTTTACAACATAAAAGACAACACCTAATTCGTGCATTTTCCTTCCCTCTCAATTTATATTTTTGCAACTATATCCTGAAGTAATCTGATCAGTTCTTTTGCGTTCACAGGTTTAAAGATACACTCATTCATTCCGGCTGACTTACACTGATGTATACTTTCGGTAGACGCCTGTGCTGTCATTGCCAAAATCGGAATCTCGGCTGCATCTTCCCTTTGGTCTGCCATAGAGCGGATCTTTCGTGATGCCTCTTTTCCATCCAACTCCGGCATCATGATATCCATAAGAACAGCATCATATTCTCTTAGCCCCGACTGTTTAAATAGTTCCGCAGCTTCCCGTCCATTCCATGCCTTTGTCACCTGTGCACCAGCTTCTTCCAGATAAAACTCTGCAATCTCCATATTGATCTCATTATCTTCGGCAAGAAGAATATGATATCCTCTGAGCGGTTTATCCTCTTTCAGATCCTGTTTTGTTCTCTGCACACATTCTTCATTCTGGCTTTCCTTTTCCGGCTGAACTACTGGAAAACTCAAATAAAAACGGAACTCCGTTCCAACGCCGGGCGTACTGCTCACCCGAATTGTTCCACCCATCTTTTCGACCAGTCCTTTTACAATTGACATTCCCAGCCCCGTTCCTTTATACTGCGTTCTTGCATCATTTATTTCCTGTGTAAAAGGCTTAAACAATTCTTCTTTTATATATTCCCTGCTCATCCCGACACCTGTATCCGTAATACGAAATTCGAATGCCGCACACATTCCATCAAAAGAAAGTTCTTTTACATAAGTGTCTATCCTTCCTCCACGCTTATTATATTTGATTGCATTACTGAACAGATTCAGCATAATTCTTCTGATCTGCAGCGTATCTCCGCTCAGCATCGTATGATTCACCTTTTCCCGATGGCTCTCATAGCTGATTTCCATTGCCTCTACCTGTGCACTGACCACAACTTCTACCTGATCTATCAACGTATTCAGATCAAACGTATCATTCTGCAACTCTAAATATCCTGACTCTATTTTACTCATATCAAGTACATCATTGACCAGTTCACTCAGATGTTGGACAGACAGATCCATTTTATCAACACACTCTTCTATCTTTTCCTGATCCTTATAGTTCTTACGGATCATCTGGATCATTCCGAGAATACCATTGATCGGTGTACGGATATCATGACTCATCCGATTCATGAATTCTGTCTTCGCACGGCTCTCGAGATCCGCTTTTTCGTATGCAACCTGCAGACGTTCTCTTTCTCTGTCTTCCTGCTCATGGAACTCTGAAATATCCTTGAACAAAATAATTGCACCGATCACAGTACTTGTCTGCTTCGTCTTACTTTCATAAACCATCTCCTGTGACATCAGGACTGTCTCCTGCCACCAGCATCTGCTTCCATCACTTTGCTCTACCTGATATTCCACAGTCACCTGCTTTTCGCCTGCTTTAAAACGTTCGATCAGCTGTGCCGGATTTTCTGTGATACGATAATTTTCTCTCGTCTCTTTTGTCACGAACCGCTGACAGGTCTTACAATACGTATCATAAGGACATGGAAGTTTTATGTCTGGAATCTGCCTGTTTTCCCTGTTTTGCCAAAATATCTTTTCTAATAAATTCTGTGTCAGATTAACACTTTGGATTATTTCTGCTGTGTCCATCAATGCTTCTATATAGTTTCCGTTTTCCAAAATGGACTGCGTCAGCTATTCATAGAACTGTGTTAGTTGCTTTTTCTCATTTACGATCAATCTGTCCCTGTCCTGATAAACATCAAACCCAACAAGAAAATGATGCAGATTTCCATTTTCAGCAAAGTCAGGCAGTAAAAGTGTGATCCGGCCACGCAAAACTCTGTCACCATCTTTGTGACAATAAAAATATTCCTCTACCTGATGTTCCTCTGTCAGTGTTTCCCGGATTTCCGACAGCTGAAGTTTCTCCCAGAGTTCCCTGCGGTTCTCTTCCTCCGCCAGCTCCTGTATAATCTGCTCTACTGCACCAGAATAACTACCATCATCTGCAAGGAAAAATTCTGAGCTTGCACGAAGAACAACATACTGATCCACAATCGCATCACAGTACAGACAATCTGTAAAATGAAATCCTTTTTCTTTTACAGATTGTAACAGCCGACTCCTAATTCTCCGCTTGTCAGCTGCTTCTTTCATCTTCGCCCGATTCTTGTCTACATACATGTTCTTATCCGCATATCGGAACAGGTCTTTCATATTACTTCCCGGAAAATCTGTAGACAATGCATATCCCACTGCATAGCTAAGTAGCATATCCGGATGATTCTTTGAATAACGCTCCGTCTGTTCCCGTATCATCTGCAGACAGTCTTTCACCTGCTCATGATCCACCTGCTTTAACACTGCAATAAACTCGTCTCCACCGTCTCTTCCGACAAAATATTTCTCCGGAAGTGCTGCCCGCAATTGTTCTGCAAATGATCTGATATATTGATCGCCTCTTTCATGTCCCTGCCGGTCATTAATGATTCTCAGATTATTTAAATCAAACACCATTACCGCCGTTGATTCACTGCCCGTAAGCGGCTCTTCAGATGCCAGAATCTCCTCGCACTTATTCTTATTCGGAAGTCCTGTTGCCTCATCCAGATAAACCTTCTGACGAAGCACACGGTTTTGCGCCGCGTACCGCAATGCCTTGAAAAGCTCATATCCCAACAGACACACAATTCCAATAATATCCACGACAACAATTTTCTCCAGACGGTTTAAGGAAGATGCCAGCTTCTGCGAATAACTTTCCGCAAGCCCTGTTGTCTCATCACAGATTGTAAAAAATGTTTCACTTTTATTTATAATCTGTGTATTCTCATATCCTTCTTCACGAGCCTTGTAGATTTCTTCCTTTAGTTGTTCAAAAAATTGTTCCTGCACTTCCATCTTATCCTGAAATGCTTTATCATCTAGACGGACAAGGTTCAGTTCATCGCTGCCATGACGTAACCCATCAATATACGCATCCACTTCCCTAATCATTTCATCCTGTGGTCTCTGTGCATTTTCCAGTTTGATGATCTGCTGCGTCTTTCCACGCACAAGTCCGGCATAATTCACTACACGAGCCGTCCCTTGCATATCGCTGACCAATATCATAATTCCAAAGAATAATGCAATCAGGATACAGGTAAGAAGCATCATGAAAATACGCAGAATCCGTGTGATTTTCTTTTCTTTCATATCTTTATAACCTTACTTTTACTTTATTTAAAGATTATAACAGAATCTCCTTTGTTTTCCCATAATAAAATACATCACCAGAGGCTTTTTAAAAATGGTGTAATACTTGCTATCTGTTTTGGAAAATGTGATACTATAAATTATAGTCACACTTAATTTTCGTAACAAACGGAGGGACCCTCTATGATAAACCAGACAAAACAAATATTGGAAGAATCTCTGAAAAAATTAATGCTTCAAAAGCCGCTCGATAAGATAACCATCCGCGATTTAACCGAAGACTGCGACATCAGCCGTATGGCTTTCTACTATCACTTTAAAGATATTTATGATCTGGTCGAATGGTCCTGCCTGGAAGATGCAACACGTGCTCTTGCCGGCAAAAAAACTTACGACACCTGGTCTGAAGGACTGGTACAGATTTTTGATGCTGTGTATGAAAATAAGCCGTTTATATTAAATGCTTACCGCTGCATCAGCCGGGATCAGATTGAAAGTTTCCTTTTTCATCTGACTTCCGATTTACTGATGAATGTTGTAGAGGAAAAAGCAGAAGGCACAAGTATTTCCGAAGAAGACCGGCGTTTTATTGCCGATTTTTATAAATACAGCTTTGTCGGTCTTATGCTCGACTGGATCAAACAGGGAATGAAGGACGATTATGTCGATCTGGCACATAAGATCAGTATTACCATCCACGGAAGCCTTACGCATTCAATTGAAAATTTCGCAGCACTTCCCAAAAAAGAAAATTCATAATCTCCATATATAATATTTCCTATAATTATCACTGGAATAAATGTTGAGGACAAAATCCCCCAACTATAACACTTTACAAAAAAGGGCAAATGATAAGTTTTTTATCACTTGCCTCTTTTTGTAAATTGAAAATCTTCAAAAATGTCCATACTATAGCTATAACAACTATACTTCATATCTCGCTATTTAGAGTAATTATGATGAGATAATCTCAAAACGAGACATGAATCCGTTTTTTCAGAAAGGTGGTTTTATTATGTCAAATAAGAAATCTAAACTTGGTGTAATCTCTGCAGTAGCAGCAGGAACAGGAACTGCAATTTATCTCGCACAGAAGGCAAAAAAAGAATCTGGTAATTCTATTTTTAAGAAGAGTACTGTTGCCGATTCTTCCGTTCCAGATAACTATCGTAACACGGAGCGCGGAAAATATGACCGCAACAGCAAAGGCATCTATTATTCCAACGGAAACTACGAAGCATTTGCACATCCGGAGAAACCGGAAGGTGTAGATCAGAAAAATGCTTACATCGTAGGAAGCGGACTTGCCTCTCTGGCAGCGGCATGTTTCCTTGTCCGTGATGCACAGATGCCTGGATGCCAGATCCACATTTTAGAAGCAATGGATATTGCCGGTGGTGCATGTGATGGAATCTATGATACTTCCCGCGGTTATGTAATGCGTGGTGGACGTGAGATGGAAAATCATTTCGAATGTCTGTGGGATCTCTTCCGCAGCATTCCATCCATCGAGACACCTGGTGTTTCTGTACTTGATGAATATTACTGGCTCAATAAACATGACCCGAACTATTCCCTTTGCCGTGCAACTGTAAATCGTGGCAAAGACGCACATACAGACGGAAAATTCAACCTCAGTCAGAAGGGCTGTATGGAAATCATGAAACTCTTCATGACAAAAGACGAAGATCTCTACGATAAAACCATCGAAGATGTTTTTGACGAAGAAGTATTTGATTCTACTTTCTGGCTCTATTGGAGAACAATGTTTGCATTTGAAAACTGGCACAGTGCTTTGGAAATGAAATTATATTTCCAGAGATTTATCCACCATATTGCCGGACTGCCTGATTTCAGTGCATTGAAATTTACCAAATATAATCAGTATGAATCCCTCATTCTTCCGATGCAGAGATACCTCGAAGATGCCGGTGTGGACTTCCAGTTCAATACAGAAGTCACAAATGTTGTATTCAAATTCGAAGGAGACAAAAAGATTGCATCTGCAATTGAATGTAAAGTAAACGGACAGGAAAGGGGTATCGTCCTGACAGAAAATGACCTCGTATTTGTCACAAACGGAAGTTGTACAGAGGGAACCATTTACGGAGATCAGAACCATGCACCAAACGGGGATGCCGAAGTCCGTACAAGCGGTGTATGGAACCTTTGGAAAAACATTGCCCGTCAGGATCCATCCTTCGGACATCCGGAAAAATTCTGTTCCGACATTGCCAAGACAAACTGGGAATCTGCAACAGTTACAACTCTGGATGACAAGATCATTCCTTATATCACGGACATCTGCAAACGTGATC
>OLRG01002540.1_pt1 | contig 12776 bp, 14 predicted proteins | sample 1672331 | NCBI WGS metagenome assembly OLRG01 (sample SAMEA3136672, study PRJEB25190) | human gut metagenome
GGTAGTAAACGGAGCGGTAGACTTTGGCTATACCGGACTTGCAGCAAACAAATATGGCTGGTTCATGGTAGTAAACGGAGCAGTAGACTTTGGCTATACCGGACTTGCAGCAAACGAATATGGCTGGTTCATGGTAGTAAATGGAGCGCTTGACTTCACTTACAACGGACTGGTACAGAATGAGTACGGCTGGTGGAAAGTAACTGCCGGAAAAGTAGATTTCAATTACAACGGATTTGCAACCAATGAATATGGAACCTGGTATGTACGCGGCGGAAAAGTAGATTTTTCTTATCATATGTAAGATGTAAACACAAGTAAGCGGTATGAGAAAAAGGTGAATGAACATAGCGTTTTTGCTTGTATAACAAAAATGACGGATGAAAAGTTGAAAAATAACCAAAAATAACATCATATTTTCTAAAATTTTGGTTAATCTGTTTCTGCTATACCTGCTATAATGACGTTGTAACAAATAAGGAACTACTTAACAAAACCTCTTTGTAGAAGGCTGCTAAGCAATCAGTTTGGAGGAAAAGATAAATGAATACTTTAAAAGCTGAAAAAAGAAGCATGGACGTCAAAGCAAAGAAATTAAGAAGAGAAGGCTATGTCACAGGTAATCTGTTTGGCAGAGAGATTGAAGGATCTCTTCCGATCCAGATGACGAAAAAGGCAGTAGATCAGCTGCTGAAGACGGACAACAAAGGAAGTCAGGTTATGCTGGAAGTAGACGGCAAGACCTACGATGCACTGATCAAAGAGGTTGATTACAATGCAATGGCAAACCGCGTGGATGAGATTGATTTCCAGGCACTGGTAAGTACCGAGAAAGTACATTCCGTAGCGGAAATCGTTCTGCTCAACCATGAGAAAGTAGAGGCAGGTGTTCTGCAGGAAGATCTGGAAGAGATTTCTTATAAGGCACTGCCTGCTGACCTGATGGATAAAGTTCAGGTGGATGTCGGTGAGATGAAGATCGGTGATGTGATCAAAGTCAAAGATCTGGAGATTGCCAAGAATCCGAACATCGATCTGAAAACGGATCCGGAAGCAGTTGTTGTATCCTGCACCGCAGTTCACAACAGTGTACCGGAACCGGAGACAGCTGAAGAGGCTGAATAATACAAAAATCAAGTAAATAAAAACACAAACAGGGCGAATCGTTCGAAAGAGCGATTCGCCCTGTTTAGTGTCTTACAAAAACTGTTTTTCAGTAAATCGGGAACACTCTGCGAAGATGCACACGGCATCCTATTCTTTATTCTCTGCTTTTTAGGACAAATTCATTTTTTTTCACTTCCAACAGCCCGTCCTTCTGCATTTTCCCAATTTCTTTCGAAAGCGCACTCCGGTCCACGCTGAGATAGTCAGCGAGCTGCTGGCGGTTGAAGGCGATGGTGATCTCAGGTGAGCCGATGAGCAGTTCCTGATAGGAAAGATAGGCGAGCAGCCGTTCACGGATGGTTTTCGGTGTGGTGTGCAGGATCCGGCGGGAAAGCTGCAGGTTATTGGTTGCCATGATGCGGAGCAGATTTTCAATCATCTGCTGGTGATGACTGCATGGCTTTTCACAGGTATGCAAAATCTTTGGAACATCCAGAAATAAAATCTGACTGGGCGTGACGGATACGACATTGACCATCAGCGGTTCCGAAGGGGAACAGGCGTAGGCTTCGCCGAAAAGCTGCCCGGGTCCGACGTGATTCAGGATATTTTTACTGCCCCAGAAATCGTCAATTTCAATATGAACAGAACCTTCCAGTACGATTCCTACAGAGGTAATAGATTCACCGGCACAAAAGATCATTTCCCCTTTGGAAAACGACCGGATCTGTCCGGAGAGACAATGCAGAATAGACGGAATTTCCTCCGGTTTCACACCATAAAACAGGGGGATTTTTTTTAATATTAGAAAATCCATTTTTTCTCCTTTTTGTGGTTAAAACAACATATTTTTATCTGATATTATAGTATCCTCTGTTTGTAAACGCAAGGGAGCTGTTGCAAAGGGAAGAAGGACAGCATAACAGAGACAGAAATGCATTTGTGTAAAATCAGATATAGAGAGATTTCAGGAATGCATACAGAAAATAAGGAGGAATCGAATATGATCCGAAGAGTGATTCAGATAGAGGAAGATAAATGTAACGGTTGTGGCGCCTGTGCTAAGGCCTGTCACGAAGGGGCAATCGGTATGGTAAACGGGAAAGCAAAACTGATGCGCGACGATTACTGTGACGGACTGGGGGATTGCCTTCCAGCATGTCCGATGGATGCGATTCATTTTATTGAACGGGAAGCGGAAGCTTATGACGAGGCGGCAGTGCTGAAAAATAAAGAAGAAAAGGCGAAAGCGGAGCGTTCCCGTCTGCGTCAGTGGCCGGTACAGATCAAATTACTGCCGGTGCATGCACCTTTTTACGAGGGAGCGAACCTGCTGATCGCGGCAGACTGTACAGCGTACGCTTATGCGAAGTTTCACGATGAATTTTTAAAAAACCGTGTGGTGTTGGTGGGATGTCCGAAACTTGACAGTACCGATTATGCCGTTAAACTGGCAGAGATCATCCGGCAGAATGAAGTGCAGAGTATCACCGTTGTCCGTATGGAAGTGCCATGTTGCGGAGGACTTGAGATGGCGGCAAAACGTGCCCTTGAAGCGAGCGGAAAACGGCTGCCATGGCAGGTGATCACGGTCGGAACTGATGGTACGATCCGGGAGTAACGGGCAGAACGTTTTCCAGGCAGACGGATGGGAAAAACCAAACGGTGTAATCCGTGAGGCTATCTGTGCGAGAGACATAGTACGAAGGATAAAAGCGGAAAAATCAGGGATACTTATGAGATAGATAAGGTAAAAGTAAAGAAAACGATAAAAAAATGATAAAAGGAGTACAAAAAATGGAGAAAAATATGTTTTGTTTTCAGTGTGAGCAGACAGCAGGATGCAATGGATGTACCGGAAGCCGCGGAGTGTGCGGAAAGACCGCAGATGTGGCAAAAGCGCAGGATGAACTGACAGGGGCACTGATCGGTCTTGCGAAGACCTGCGGCAACAATCCGAAGACCGCCGATACCGACCGGGTGATCATCGAGGGATTATTTACAACATTGACCAATGTAAGTTTCAACGAAGAGACGATTCGTGTGATGATCGAGCGTGTGGAAGAGGAAAAAAACAGAATCGCACCGGGATGCGGAACCTGTGTGGCAAAATGTGGCAATACCGACAATTATGATATGGAACAAATCTGGAATGCAGACGAGGATATCCGGTCGTTAAAATCCCTGTTGCTATTCGGCATCCGGGGTGTTGCAGCGTATGCATACCATGCGATGGTACTTGGATATCAGTCGGAAGAAGTGAACTTCTTCTTATATAAAGCACTGGCTACGTTGTCTATGGATCTTGGCATGGAAGAACTTCTCCCGGTGGTTCTGGAGACGGGAAAAGTTAATCTGACCTGTATGGAACTGCTGGATCGTGCTAACACAGAGACTTACGGAATCCCGAAACCTACAGAGGTTTCGCTGAAAGTGGAAAAAGGGCCGTTTATCGTGGTTACCGGTCATGATCTGCGTGATCTGAAGCTGCTTCTGGAACAGACCGAAGGAAAGGGCATCAATATCTATACCCATGGCGAGATGCTTCCGGCACACGCATACCCGGAACTGAAAAAATACGGTCATCTGAAAGGAAACTTCGGAACGGCATGGCAGAACCAGCAGAAAGAATTTGCTGGTCTTCCGGGAGCCATCTTGTTTACGACCAACTGTCTGATGCCACCGAAGGAGAGCTACGCAGACCGCGTATTTTCCACGGAAGTGGTTTCTTATCCGGGTGTGGTACATGTGGATGATGAGAAAGATTTCACACCGGTGATCGAGAAAGCACTTGAACTTGGCGGATTTGCAGAAGACAGACAGTATCAGGGAATCAACGGCGGAGAAAAGCTGACCACCGGTTTCGGACACGGAACGATCCTGCAGGCAGCAGATCAGATCGTGGATGCGGTAAAAGCAGGAGCAATCCGGCATTTCTTCCTGGTAGGCGGATGTGATGGAGCAAGAAAAGGCAGAAGCTACTATACGGAATTCGTAAAACAGACACCTGCAGATACGATTATTCTTACACTGGCGTGTGGAAAATACCGGTTTAACGATCTGGATCTCGGAAGCATCGGCGGTTTCCCTCGGATCATGGATATGGGACAGTGTAACGATGCCTACGGAGCCATCAAAGTGGCAGTCGCGCTTGCACAGGCTTTCGACTGCGGAGTCAATGAACTTCCGCTTTCCATGGTGCTTTCCTGGTACGAGCAGAAGGCGGTGTGCATCCTGCTGACACTTCTGCACCTTGGAATCAAAAATATTTATCTCGGACCGTCTCTCCCGGCATTTCTGTCTCCCAATGTGCTACAGTATCTGGTAGAAAATTATCAGATCAGCCCGATCGGGGATCCAAAGGAAGATCTGGAGAAAATGCTGGGATAATGGACAGCAGCATTTTTTAAAGAAAAATCTCCGGCAATTTGTAAATGATTGCCGGAGATTTTAGAATTTCTATGAGAAATTTGTGTTGCTGTTCACTGGTAATATCCCGCGAGGCGTTTTTTGTGAGCGAAGGTCACAAAAAAACCGAGATATATCGCGCGAATTTATGCGATCAGCATAAATCCTGTGCATCGCGCAGCGTTTTACTGGGCACGGAGTGAACAGTAACGAATTTGCTCCTTGACAGGAAAAGGTCAGGTCAGTATAATCTGAAACTGGTACTACCAGTGAAAGGAGAAATATTTTGAAGCACGTAAGACAGTTTTGTATGATATTGTTGTTCTCGTTTATCGGAGAGTTTTTCCGTATGGTGATTCCACTTCCGGTTCCGGCCAGTGTGTATGGGCTGGTATTGCTGCTGGCTGCACTTCTTACCGGTGTCATAAAGCTGGATCAGGTAGAGGGAGCCGCTGATTTTCTGATAGAAATTATGCCGGTTATGTTTATCCCGGCGGCAGTAGGACTTTTGAATGCATGGGATGTGCTGCGACCGGTCGTGGTTCCGGTGGTTGTAGTGACCGTGGCAACAACTGTACTTGTCATGGGAGTGACCGGACAGGTGACACAGCGGGTGATCCGCTGGGAGAGAAAACGTAAGGAGGGAAAAGAAAAATGAAAGATTTCCTGACAAATTCCGTATTTTTTGGTGCGATGATCAGTCTGGTGGCTTATGAGATCGGAACTCTTCTGAAAAAGAAATTTAAACTGGCAATTTTTAATCCGTTGTTGATTGCAGTCATCTGCGTAATGGCGGTGCTGATTCTGTTCCATATTGATTATGATACCTATAACGAAGGTGGCCAGTATATCAGTTATCTGTTGACACCGGCGACGGTCAGTCTGGCTGTCCCCCTCTATCGACAGATTGAACTGCTGAAGAATAATATCAAAGCCGTTGCAATGGGCATTCTGTCCGGGGTACTGGCAAGTATGGTCGGTGTTTACATCCTGGCCCGGGCATTTCATCTGAACTCTCAGCTGTATGTAACCCTGCTTCCAAAATCCATTACTACAGCAATCGGTATGGGTGTATCGGAAGAACTTGGCGGTGTGGTGACGATCACCGTAGCAGTTATCGTCATTACCGGTGTCCTTGGAAATGTGATTGCAGATCTTGCCTGTAAGCTCTTTCGTCTGGAAGAACCGGTGGCAAAAGGATTGGCCCTTGGAACTGCCGCTCATGCCATCGGAACAGCAAAAGCGATGGAAATGGGTGAAATCGAGGGTGCGATGAGCAGTCTTGCAATCGCTGTGGCAGGTTTGCTGACGGTGGTAACATCTTCTGTTTTTGCAAGTCTGATGTAAAAATTTGCCGGGTATTTTTGTCCGGAAATCATGCCGGCTGTGGGTCTGGCAGGGAAGAAAAGTAAGAAAGTGAGAAAAACAGTTGGATAAGGAAAGTGTACAGGCAACTTCACCAAAAGCCTATGACCAGGTACTGGAATATTTGAAAACACTGATAAAAAACAAAGATATTTCTTATGGCGGGAAGATACCCTCCGAGCGGGAACTGATGGAAACACTGAGGATTTCCCGAAATTCGGTCCGGGAAGCACTACGGATCCTGGAGCATACAGGTGTTCTGGAAAGCCGCCACGGCAAAGGAAATTTTCTGGTAAACCGGATGGGAGAAAGCCTCAGCAGTGTATTTTCCATGCTGGTACTGATGGAAGAGAGCAATTACCGGGAAGTCAATCAGCTCCGGTCGATTCTGGAAAAACAAGCGTATGTGCAGGCATGTGCGCTGATCACGGCAGAAGGAAAAGAAAAGGCAGGGGAGATCATCCATCGGATGGAAAATGGGGATCTCGAGGAACGGATGCGGGCAGATCACGAACTGCATCATCTGGTATTTGAATACTCGCAGAACCGCCTGCTGATTCTTCTGACCGATGCGTTGTCCGAGATCATGCGCTCAGAGGGCGAGGTCGTTCTTCGACAGGCGGCATCCATCGACACGGACGAATGGATTACGCTTCATAAAAATATTGCCACCTGTCTTATTGAGGGAAATATTCAGGAAGGACTTTTTGCATTAGAAGAACATTATGAATGGCTTGAACGGGACATTAAAATGTGATAGGATACAAAAGGAGATTTACGACTGTGCCGAGGTAAAGTGATAAATATAAGGCAGCAGTTTAAAAACAGGATCCCCGAAAGCCGCAGGTACGGAGGCGGCAAAGCGTGTGCGCGCGGAGAATCTTCGTAATATCAGGTATGAGAAGATTACGGAAGCGTATAGAAGAGTACAGGAGGAGAACGAACGATGGAAAAAATAAGAATCGGTATTGCAGGTTACGGCAATCTGGGAAAAGGCGTTGAGATGGCGATCCGTCAGAACGCAGATATGGAACTGGCAGGCGTATTTACCAGAAGAGATCCTGCAACAGTAGCCATCAAAACACCTGGCGTAAAAGCATACACCATGGAAGATGCAAAAAATATGAAAGATCAGATTGACGTTATGATCATCTGCGGAGGAAGCGCTACTGACCTTCCAAAACAGACACCGGAACTGGCAAAAGATTTTAACGTGATCGACAGTTTTGATACACATGCAAATATCCCGCAGCATTTTGCAAATGTAGATGCAGCTGCAAAAGAGAACGGACATCTAGCTATGATCTCTGTAGGCTGGGATCCGGGTCTGTTTTCTCTGAACCGTATCTATGCAGAATCCATTCTGCCAAACGGAAAAACCTATACATTCTGGGGCAAAGGCGTAAGCCAGGGACACTCTGATGCGATCCGGAGAATCCCGGGTGTAAAACGTGGTATCCAGTACACCGTTCCGGTAGAAGAAGCTATGGATCAGGTAAGAGCCGGAAAACAGCCGGAACTGACAACCCGTCAGAAACACACCAGAGAGTGCTTCGTAGTTGCTGAGGAAGGTGCTGATAAAAAACAGATCGAAGAATCCATCAAAACTATGAAAAACTATTTTGATGAATACGATACCACAGTAAACTTCATCTCTGAAGAAGAATTTGACGCTGTTCATAACAAGATGCCGCACGGTGGTTTCGTTATGAGAAGCGGTATGACCGGTGAAAATGAAAATACCCATCAGATGATTGAATATTCTCTGAAACTGGAATCCAATCCGGAATTTACTTCCAGTGTACTGGTTGCTTACGCAAGGGCACTGAGCCGTATGAAAGCAGAAGGAATGACAGGATGTAAGACGGTCTTTGATGTAGCTCCGGCATATCTTTCCCCGCTGAGCGCAGACGAGATTCGTGCACATCTGCTGTAAAAATAGAAGAACAAAAGACAAAAAGAAGAGCTGGCTGTTAAAAAACGGTCACTCTTCTTTTTTCGTGAGCAACGAGTAAAAAAATACCACCCGACACAGAAAAAAGTGTCAGATGGTGTTTGCGTGATAATGGCTGCTGAATAGTTACAATTGCAGCTTCATTATCTGTATAGAAAACAAAGCAAAGCTGGCGTTCTGTACAGAATCTACCAGCCATACTCGAATTACTTTATTTCAGGGAAATCCCATTCCTGTCTTTATCGGAATACTTTCAGGATCCGTAGCACTTTCACCACATAATTTCCCATCGGGAACCGCCGCATCTGTTCCACCGTTGTTTTCGTAACAATCACATACAAAATCAGATATACCAGTACTGCCAGAATTACAGAAACACCCAGACACACGATACGGATCGGCACCAGAAGATGTAATCCATAATATACGATCCATGCCACAACACCCATACCTGCTGCCGCTGCCAGTGGTTTTCCGTAACCGTTGACAAAATCGTTCTTGTGACCCAGATATTTTTTCAGGGACATGGCATTCAATACACACATGGCGACTGCAAATACCAGACTGGCGATCAATACAGAGAACACGCCCATCTGTGGAGCTGCAAAAGAACATACCGCCACAGTGATCACATTCAGCACCAGAGAAATCGCAGAGTTTCGAAGCGGAATTCTCGCTTTACCGATTGCCTGCAACACTCCGTTCGTAATCGTAGACAGTGCGGAGAAAATAACCGTTATGGAACCTGCTAAAAGCAGCTGTCCCGACAGTGTTCCACTGGATGGAAACAGCACTTTTGTGATTGGAAACGCCAGCACAGTCAAACCGACTGCTGCCGGGATACACAAAAACATCGTCAACTGGATTCCCTCGTTGATCTTTTCATTTGCCTCTTTATACTCATTTTTGATAAACCTCGTTGCAATCTCCGGCATCATTGCAGAGGAAGTGGCACTTGAAAGTGCCAGCGGAATATTGATCAGCGTAATGTAGTAATTACTGTATTCTCCCCACTGGCCACTGACTACTTTTGCAGCGATGCCTTTCATATTCAGGATATCCGAGAAAATCTTGGAATCCAGGTAACTGCTGGCATTGTATACAAAAGTATTGAAAATAATCGGCGTTACCATCAGGAAAATGATCTTCATAACGCCCACCATGGACTCTTCCTGTGTATGTTTATCTCTGGCGATCTTTTTATGGATTGATTTCCGGTTTGCCGCATAGACGATCAACATAAATGCCAGACCGGTCAGCACACCAGCTCCGGTACCCATCGCACCACCGGCTGCACCATAAATTGCATGCGTCTCCTCGTCCACTGCAAACTTCTTGATCAACAGCCAAGCCGCCAGAATACTGACGATCGCATTGGCGATCTGCTCCAGAATCTGAGAGATCGAGGTTGGCATCATCGTGCTGTGCGCCTGAAAATATCCACGCATAACGCCAAGAATTGCTGAAAAGAAAATTGTCGGCGCCAGCATCCGCAAAGCCAGAAGTGCCTGCTGCTGATTGACCGGAAGCAGATAATTACCAAAGAAAAAGGCAACCAGAGCTGCCACTCCACCCACGATCATTGCATATAATAACGCCCCATGAAAGACTTTCTGGGCATTTCGATATTGTTTCAGTGCCAGACGTTCCGATACGACCTTCGATACTGCCATCGGAATACTGTAGGCAGAAATCAGAAGCAAAATAACATACACGTTATTCGCATATCCATAATATCCAAGTCCTACCGTTCCCAGCACAACCCCCAGAGGGCTTCGATACAAAAGACCGATCACCCTGGAGATCAAAGTCGCCATCATCAGAAATGAGGCGTTTTTCACTAATCCATTTTTCTCACTCATCATTTACTCCTGCTTTATCTATTTTTCGATTTTTCCGGCTTTCATGGAAAAATCCCGGCAAATACCTGATCTGTCTTCTATAGCCGGACTACCTATTCTCGATCTGCCAGTCAATCGGCTCCAGACCATGTGCTGTCAGATAAGCATTTGTCTTACTGAACGGCTTACTTCCAAAAAATCCCCGGTAAGCGGATAGCGGACTGGGATGAGGAGCCTCCAGAATCAGATGTTTGTCCGGGTCAAGCATGGATTTTTTACTCTGAGCCGGTTTGCCCCAGAGGATAAAAACCATCGGGCGATCCTGCGCCGCCAACACCCGAATAGCCGCATCGGTAAATTCTTCCCAGCCGATCCCCCGATGGGAATTTGCCTGATGAGCACGTACGGTCAGAACTGTGTTTAACATCAGAACACCCTGTCTTGCCCATTTTTCCAGATATCCGTTGTTTGGGATATAACATCCCAGATCATCTTCCAGTTCTTTGTAGATATTCACCAGTGAAGGCGGAATCTCCACATCCGGTTTTACCGAAAAGCAAAGCCCGTGCGCCTGTCCGTTATTGTGATAAGGGTCTTGTCCGAGTATGACGACTTTCACTTTCTCGAACGGGCAAGAGTTGAAGACGTGGAAAATTTGATGGCCGGGAGGTAGCACGTTGGCATGTCCATACTCACTTTTTACAAATGCTACCAGCTTCTCAAAATAAGGTTTGTCAAACTCCTCTTGTAGGCGTTTTCTCCAGCTTTCTTCTATTTTTACGTTCATAAGAGTCTTGCAGTTACATATGAATAGGAAACGATGTTGCAAAAATACAAATAATCCGGATGAGGCAGATGCATTTACGAGTATAAAGAATGTTTTAATTATCGTATGAAACGATAGTTATTTTGAGTAAGTTTATTACTTTTGTGGTGCAATGCCGGACACTAAGCATAGAGTCGCCATTGCTGAGGTTGAACTGATTGGTAAAATAAAGGAATGGAAAATTTTCATCGTATGGATGCTTGTCCGGTACGGGATGTACTGAGCAGGTTGGGAGACAAATGGACAATGCTTGTGCTGGTCACACTGAAAGCGAATGGAACGATGCGTTTTTGCGATATACAGAAAACCATAGGGGATATTTCCCAGCGGATGCTGACGGTTACATTGCGCTCATTGGAGACGGACGGGCTGATTGTTAGGAAAGTCTATGCGGAAGTTCCTCCCCGTGTGGAGTATAACCTTACAGAAATCGGATGTAGCCTGATGCCGCATATTGAATCTTTGGTAGGATGGGCATTGGAGCATATGAATGATATTTTGAATCGGCGCAGTCTGCAGAACTGATGGGTCGATATGCAAAGAGGGTGTGTCGAAACTGGTATTCACCACAGATTACACAGATTTGCACAGATAAGCATCTTTGATTATCAGTAGATTAAGCTCATTCTGTGTTAATCCGTGTAATCTGTGGTGAATTTTGACACACCCCTTCAGAAGTTTCCAAGTGCTTGTTTTATTTCTTAGCATCGGCAAAATTGTGAACCTTGTTTTTCAGATTGTCAGCTTTCTCTGCGGCCTCATGGGCCTCATGGGCCATCTTGTCTGCTACTTTGGTGCCAACGTGCAATGCTTCTTCTTCAGCAGTGTTGATGAACTCCTTGGCTTCGCCACTTGCTTTGTGGATGGCACGGCATATGGCATCTTCCAGCTTTTTAGCTTTCTCCGTACGGGAGAAGTGGTAGGCCAATGCACCGGCAACCGAACCTATTCCCAGTCCAATCCAGAAATTAGAATCTTTACATTTCATAATCAAGTCAGTTTTTAATAGTTAAAGTTAGAATCAATTCTGATGAGACAACATACTTGCCAAAGATTGGTTCATCCGGCGGGAAAGGAATTAATAACAATTTACTTTTGTTGGTGGAGATATTTATTCTGCTTAAATTTGCGATGCACTTAAAATTTATACAAGTATGATTAGATTAAATGTTTTTATTCAGGTAAGTGCGGAGAACCGTGCCGCAGTATTGGAATCTGCCAAAGAACTGGTTGCATATTCCTTGAAGGACAATGGATGCATTGCTTATGATGTGTTTGAGAGCGCCACTCGCAGCGATGTTCTTATGATTTGTGAAACATGGAAAGATGCAGAGTCATTGTCTGCCCATGAAAAAGCAGACCATTTTGTGGCCCTGGTGCCCAAAATCCAGGGGCTGGCTGCCATGAAGTTGGAAAAATTCGAGTTCTGAATCAGTAATTTGAGGTAGTAAGGGGTTGTGTGATCATGCGTAAATAAGTATATTTGTGCATTCTTAATATACATATTTATGCTGATTACCCTTATTATCCTTGTTCTCTCCGCTGCCTTTTTTGTAGCAGGCAAAGTCCGTTCGGACATTGTGGCGCTTTGTGCGCTGATTGGTTTATTGATATTTCAGATTCTTACTCCTGAAGAGGCCCTTTCCGGCTTCTCCAACTCGGTGGTGATTATGATGGTGGGCTTGTTCGTTGTGGGCGGCGCCATTTTTCAGACCGGGCTGGCTAAAATGATAAGTTCGCGCATTTTAAAGCTGGCGGGCAAGAGCGAACTGAAACTCTTCTTGCTGGTGATGCTGGTTACCTCTGCCATTGGTGCTTTTGTGAGCAATACGGGAACGGTGGCTTTGATGCTGCCTATCGTGGTGAGCTTGGCACTGAGTGCCGGAATGAATCCTAGCCGTCTATTGATGCCTTTGGCTTTTGCCAGCAGCATGGGCGGTATGATGACACTTATCGGTACGCCTCCTAACTTGGTCATTCAGAATACATTGACGGGAGCGGGCTTTGAACCGCTGTCTTTCTTCTCCTTTTTGCCGGTGGGCATTGTGTGCGTGATAGTGGGAACTTTGGTTTTAATGCCTCTGACCAAATGGTTTCTCTCCAAGAAAGGTAAAAAGAATGACGGAACATTGTCGGGCAAATCATTGGACCAACTGGTACAGGAGTACGGACTTTCCAGCAATCTGTTCCGTTTGAGGGCTGTCAATGACTCCCGTCTGATAGGAAAAACCATCATAGACAGCGACACGGAGGTGGACGGCAATGAGAAGAAATA
>OLRG01002560.1_pt1 | contig 12694 bp, 7 predicted proteins | sample 1672331 | NCBI WGS metagenome assembly OLRG01 (sample SAMEA3136672, study PRJEB25190) | human gut metagenome
CTGGGCAGCTTGTTGTCCGCGTCCGCCTCGGCCTACGGCGGCAGCACCGATCCGAACACGCCGAACCCCGGTACCACGTCCACCGGCGCCGTCTGCGACGACAACTCCATGGGTGTGGCGGTGCCCAAATCGATGCCGAACTACCGCAGTTATTTCGGACGTACGGTGGAAATCGTCTACGGCGGTCAGACCGTGTATGCCACGGTGAACGACTGCGGCTCCATGGGCGGCGGTTCCCGCGTCCTCGATCTGCAGCCGGGCGTGTGGAAGGCCTTCGGCTTCTCCAGCTGCCGCGCCTGGGGCCTGCGCGCCGTCAAGTACCGTTTCCTGTAGGGCGCCTCGCCGCGCCACTGGAACGCTGCGCTTCTTCGCGGCTCGTCGGAGCCCGCTTCCCGTTTGCTTTCGCGTGCCCGCGGCCCGCTTTCCGTCTGTCGGGCGCGGGAAAGTTCTGCGCTCGCTCCGCCTCGAAGTGCGCTATACTGTGGCGTTACATGCGATGACGAAGACAGCGGACGCGCGTCACGGTCGCCAGAGAAGGGCTTCACCGGCTGAGAGAGCCCGACCCTCTGAGTGCGTCTTATTCCCTTCCGAGCAGCATTCCCGAACGCGAACGCCCACGGGCGAGGCGACCAGTAGGGGTGCCGGGTGCTCCCGTCACAGAGCGCGAACAAGCGGGCGACGCCGCACTGCGATTCCCTTCGGGTCGCTGAAGCGTTGCCAACCGAGGTGGTACCGCGAGAGCCTTCTCCCGTCCTTGGATTCCTGGTAAGCCGCAAGCGGCCCCAGGCGGGACGGAAGAAGGCTCTTTTTTGTTGGCTCGAGAAGAAAGGCGAACCTTATGGCAATCGCAGAGGAGTTGGCGGCGCTGCGCGAGCGCACCTTGGCCGAAATCGCCGCGGCGGACACGTCGGCGGCGCTCGAGGCCGTGCGCGTGGCGGTGCTGGGCAAGTCCGGCACGCTGACCGGGTACTTGAGATCCATGGGCCAGGTGCCCGCTGAAGAGCGCGCGAGCGTGGGCAAGGCCGTGAACGCGGCCCGCGTGGACGTGGAAGAGGCGCTGGCCGCCCGCAAGGCGGCGCTCGATGCCGCCGAGCTTGAGGCGGCCATGGGGGCGGCGGCCGTGGATGTGACGCTGCCCGGCCGCGCCCAGCAGGTGGGTACCCGCCACCTCATCAACGGCATCATCGACGAGGTGTCCGATATCTTCTTGGGCCTCGGCTACAAAGTGGTGGAAGGCGAGGAGATCGAGACCGACTACTACAACTTCACGGCCCTGAACGCTCCGGCCGACCATCCGAGCCGTTCCATGCAGGACACCTTCTACGTGCACGACCTGTCCGGCGACACCTCGCGGGTGCGCGGCGAGTCCGACGTGCTGCTGCGCACCCAGACTTCCGGCGTGCAGGTGCACGTCATGGAGGATTGGGACTTGCCCATCTACATGATCGCCCCGGGCAAGGTGTACCGCCGCGATGTGGCCGATCCGTCGCATCTGCCGCAGTTCCATCAGATCGAGGGACTCGTGGTGGATCGCGGCATCACCTTCGGCGACCTGAAGGGCACCCTCGACTACGTGTGCAAGCAGATCTTCGGGCTCGAGCGCAAGACGCGTTTTCGCGCCCATTACTTCCCGTTCACGGAGCCCTCGGCCGAGGCGGACGTGAGCTGCGGCATCTGCCACGGCGAGGGTTGCCGCATGTGCAAGGGCACCGGCTGGATCGAGATCTTGGGCTGCGGCATGGTGGACCCGAACGTGCTTTCCATGAGCGGCATCGACCCGGAGGAGTACTCGGGGTTCGCCTTCGGCATGGGGGTGGAGCGCATCGCCTGCCTGAAGTACGACGTGCCCGATCTGCGCATGCTGCTTGAAGGCGACATGCGATTCTTGCGGCAGTTCTAGGAGGAAACATGAAAGTATCCTTGAAGTGGCTTTCTGAGTATACGGCGGTGCCGGAGGATTTGAAGGCGTTCTGCGACCGGCTCGATTTGACGGGCACGGGCGTGGAAGGCGTGGAGAAGACCGGCGAGGCCTTCGAGGGCGTTGTGGTGGGACACGTGCTCACCTGCGAGCCGCATCCGGATTCAGACCACATGCACGTGGTGACGGTGGATGTGGGCGCCGAGGAACCCGTGCAGATCGTCTGCGGGGCGCCGAACATCGCGGCGGACATCAAGGTGCCCGTGGCGCTCGTGGGCGCGGTGCTCCCCGGTGATTTCAAGATCAAGAAATCGAAGCTGCGCGGCGTGGTAAGCTGCGGCATGTGCTGCTCGCGCCGCGAGCTGGGGCTGGGACAGGACCACTCCGGCATCTGGGTGCTTCCCGATGACGCGCCCGTCGGCCAGCCCATGGCGGACTTCATGGGCGCGGGAGATACCGTGCTCGACCTGGAGATCACGCCGAACCGGCCGGACTGCCTGTCTATGGTGGGCATGGCCCGCGAGGTGGGCGCCATGTACCAGCAGCCGGTGACCTGGCCGCTGGCTGCCGATGTGGAGAAGCTGCCCGCCGTCACTGCCGGCGAGGACGTGGCCGGCGCCGTCACCGTTGAGGTGCCCGATGCCGCGCGCTGCCCGCGCTACACCGCCCGGGTCATCGACAACGTGAAGGTGGGGCCCTCGCCCGAATGGCTCGCCGAGCGCGTGACCGCCGCCGGGGGCCGTTCCATCAACAACGTCGTGGACGTCACGAACTACGTCATGTACCTCACGGGCCAGCCGCTGCACGCGTTCGACCTCGGCAAGCTCTCCGAGCGCGATGGGCGCCGCCACATCGTCGTGCGCGCCGCCCGCGAGGGCGAGCAGCTCACGACGCTCGACGGCCAGCAGCGCACGCTCACGAGCGACATGGCCGTCATCACCGACGACGGCGAGCGTGCCGTTGCCCTGGCCGGCGTCATGGGCGGCCTCAACTCAGAGATTGACGACACCACGGTCGACGTCCTGCTCGAGAGCGCCTGCTTCGACAAGAGCCACATCTCGCGCACGAGCCGCAACCTCAACCTCATGAGCGAGGCGTCCATCCGCTTCGAGCGCCAGGTTGACGCCGCGAACTGCGAGGAAGTCGCCGACATCGCCGCCGCACTGTTCGAGAGCTGCTGCGGCGCCACCGTCTGCCGTGGCCGCGTGGACGAGTATCCCGTGCCCGTGAAGGCCGTCCGCATCGCCCTTCGCGGTGAGCGCGTGCGCAGCATGTGCGGCGCGCCCATCACCAACGATGAGATCAGCCACCTGCTCGAGCGCCTGGGATGCGCCGTCGTGGCCCAGAAGGGCGGCAACGACTTCGAGGTCGTGGCCCCCACGAGCCGTCCGGACCTCACGCGCGAGGCCGACCTCATCGAGGAGGTCCTGCGCCTGTGGGGCATGGATCGCGTGGAGCCCACGCTGCCCGCGGCCAAGAACCACCACGGCGGCCTCACGGTCGACCAGCAGCGCACCCAGCTCATCGGGCGCACGCTGCGTGCCTGCGGCCTGTCCGAGACGTTCACGTACTGCTTCGCCGAGGATGGCGACCTCGAGCGCGCCAACATCTCCGAGACCGGCCGCGGCGTGCCCGTGCGCATCAAGAACCCGCTGCTCGCCAACAACTCCGAGATGCGCCGCTCCATCCTGCCTGGCCTGCTGCGCTCCGTTGCCTACAACCTGGACCACGGCGTGCCCAACGTCGCGCTCTATGAGCAGGGTCGCGTCTTCTTTGGCCACGAGAAGCGCACGCTTCCCGACGAGCCGCGCTACGTTGCCGGCGTGCTCTGCGGCGCCTGGGGCCTCGACGGTTGGAACGAGAGGCACCAGCCGCTCGACTTCTTTGACGCGAAGGGCGTTGTCGAGCGTCTGCTTGCGGCCCTGCGCATCACGAAGGTCCGCTTCAAGGTGGCAGACGCGTCCGAGTACCCCTGGCTGCAGCCGGGTCGGGCGGCCGAGGTCTATGCTGGCGGCGAGCTGCTTGGCTGGGTGGGCAACGTGCACCCCACGAGCCTTGCGAACTTTGGCATTGACGAGGACGTCGTGGCCTTCGAGCTCTCCGAGGCGCACCTGCTGCGCCTTGCCGCCCGCGAGCTTCCCTACCAGGACGTGCCCACGCTTCCGGCCATCACGCACGACCTCGCCATCGTCGTTGACGAGGACGTCACGTGCGAGATGCTCACGCAGCGCATCACGAGCGCTGGCGGCAAGCTGCTCGAGAGCGCCCGCCTGTTTGACGTCTACCGCGACCCGGTGCGTGTGGGCCTGGGCAAGAAGTCCATGGCCTTCCAGCTCACGTATCGCGCGAACGACCACACGCTCACGAGCGAGGAGGTCGAGCGCGCCCACGAGAAGCTCGTCAAGAAGGTCTGCCGCTCCACGGGCGGCGAGGTGCGCGGCTAGTCTGGTGCGCCTTGGGCGGTCGAGCGCGGCGCTGCCCTCGTAACATACGAGTTGTGTAATGGGCGGCCCCACGGCATTCGTGGAGCCGCCCGTGCGTGCTACCATAGGCGCCATGCCAAGCTGGAACGTACATATCGCCCACGCTCAGCGTCTGCTGTCCGAGTGCCCGGCCTCCTCGCTCGGCATACGCGACGCCAACGCGTTTCTCTTTGGCAACCTCGTCCCAGACGTCTACGTGGGCTACATGCTGCCCCATCCGTCTGGCATCCTGCCCTACTCGCTCACGCACTTTGCCGACCCCTGCTCCATTCCCGTGCCTCGCGAGCGCGAGTTTTGGGACCTGTACGTGGAGCCTGCGCTCGAGTTGCCCAGTGACGTTCCCCTGGGCCCGGCGAGCATCACGGTGGAGGAGGGCGTGGAGATCTCCCGAGCGGGTGGTCATTTTGCCATTCCGGCAACTCCCGAGCGTCACGAGGCCGTTGCCGCGATGCTGCGGGCAGCTGGGTACCGGGCCTCGGACGTCGTCCTTGGTGCCTGGGCCCACCTCATGTGCGACCACGCTTACAACGAGGCCACGCACGCCTGGCTGCAGGAATACCACGTGCCCGCCGGCGAGCGCACGCGCATCCGCAAGCAGGGGGACTTCGACAAGTTTGGCAGGACGCTGCCCATCGAGCTTACGGGCGAGGCAACGGAGGCGCTCGTGGTGCAGGCCGCGGCGTTTCCGCAGTATGCGCTGCGTCGCACTGACGTCGAGCGTTCCGTCGAGGTCGCCAACGCGATCGTGACGGACAACCGGGCCAATCACATCGACGGCGTGCCGGACTACAGCCTGTTCACGGCCGACTTCTTCCACGAGGTGTTCGAGCATGCAAATGAGTGCCTCGTGAGGCGCCTGACGTCGTATGGCAAGCGTCTCTCGGATCGCTCATAGAGCAAACCGCTTGTTAGTCGAACATACATAATTGCAGGTAGAGCATGGTTGACCAGTCTATGTGTTCGCACCTGTAGATTTGATTGAGTGCGCCTGCGAGCGGTAAACTCTTCGATGTTGTGGTCAACTGGTCAAGTTGACCTGAGCATGCGCCGTGCGCGCCCGCGAGGAAGGCCTTCGCATGTCGGACTTCGAGAGGAAAGACACCTCCCTGCTCTATGTGCAGGTGGCCGACTACGTCCGTGAGAAGATCTACTCCAAGGAGTGGGGCGTCGACGAGCGCATTCCCTCTGAGCACGAGCTCATGGCGATGCTGCACCTCTCGCGTGGCACGGTGCAGAAGGGCATTCGCTCGCTTGTCGAGGAGGGTCTGCTCGTCCAGCAGCGCGGCCGCGGCACGTTCGTCATCGAGCCGGTCATGGCGCGTCCCTCTGGCAACAAGCTCCACTCGTTTGCCGAGTCCATGACCGAGCAGGGCATCGACTTTGTGACGAAGGTCGTCGACAAGCGCATCGAGCGCGCGAGCCGCGTCTGCGCCCGCAGCCTCGAGATCGCCGAGGGCTCTCCCTACCTGTACCTCATGCGCGTGCGCTTCGTGGCCGAGGAGCCCGTCATGCTCATCGAGAGCCGCGTGAACCTCGAGCCGTGCCCGGGACTCGAGAACATCGACTTCGAGCGCGAGGGCCTGTTCGATGCCGTAGAGCGCACGAGCGGCCAGCAGATCGGCACGGCCGAGATGACGTACAGCGCCCGCGCGGCCGGCAAGAAGCGCGGCCGCTGGCTGCAGTGCGGGGAGCGTTCGCCGGTCCTCGACCTTGACCAGCTCGTGCGCCTCGAGGACGGCACGCCCGTCGAGTGGGGCAGCGTCTGGATGCCCGCGAACCGCTGCGTCATCAGCTCCGTGCGCACCCGCTAACCTGTGGTGACAATGGCGCCGGGGTCGTGGTCACCGTCGGCGCCCCACATTAACAGTGCAACAATGCGGGCCTCGATGCCTCCTCGCAGTCCTAGAATTGGGTCGCAATCCAGGGACGAGGAGGACGCATGGAGCTCACCAGCACAAACTACCTGCCCAGTTACACCGTAGGCGTCGATGCCTATAAGGCCGTGCCCGAGGTGACGCGCCGCTTTGGCTCCACCGCGGTGATCATCGGCGGCAAGACGGCCATGGAGAAGGCCGCGCCGCGCCTGCTCGCGGCCCTCGAGGGCACGGGCGTCACGGTTACGGACCAGATCTGGTATGGTGGCCAGCCTCGCCACTCCGTTGCCGAGAGGCTCGCCGCTGATCCGCGCGTCCAGGCGGCCGACATGGTGTTTGGCATGGGCGGCGGCCGCGCCATCGACGAGACCAAGGAGATCGCCGAGCTTGCGGGCAAGCCCCTGTTCACGTTCCCCACGGTTGCGTCCAACTGCGCGCCCGTGACGGCCATCGGCGTGTTCTACAAGGAGGACGGCTCGGTCGACAACTACTTCCTGCCCAAGGAGCCGCCGATTCACTCGTTCATCGACACGAAGGTCATCTCCGAGAGCCCCGACGACTACTTCTGGGCTGGCATTGGCGACGCGCTCTCCAAGCAGCCGGAGGTAGAGCTCTCGAGCCGCGACCTTGACCTGCCGCACACCCCGCTCATGGGCCGTGCGCTTGCGGTCTCATGCGAGCGCCCGCTGTTCGACTACTCCGCCAAGGCGCTCGAGGACAAGCGCACGCGCACGTCGAGCTATGAGCTCGAGCAGGTCATCCTCGACATCATCGTCTCCACGGGTCTCGTCTCGAACATGACGACGAACCTCGGTGCCGAGAAGGGCGCCTACTACTTCAACTCGAGCACGGCGCACGCGTTCTACAACGCCTACACGGGAATCGGTGAGGCCGCCGAGCGCCACCTGCACGGCGAGGTCGTCTCGTTCGGCGTGCTCGTGCTCAAGGCGTTCGACGACAAGCCCGAGGAGCTCAAGAAGTTCGCCGCACTTAACGTGTGCCTCGGGCTTCCCACGACGCTCGCCGAGCTCGAGTGCCCCGAGTCCGCGCTCGCGGGCATCGTCGAGCGCGCCCAGAAGACAAACGAGTGGGGCCGCGCCCCGTACGGCTTTTCGCCCGAGCGTTTCGAGCAGGCCGTTCTTGATGCCGATGCCTATGGGCGCGCGCTTGCCGCCGGCGATGCGGCCGCTCAGGCGGCGGCGCTTTCGGCCGTGCACGCGCATCGCTGCGTGGAGCCCACTCCTCGCAAGCTCTAGGTGACAGGCGGACCAGAGGGGACGGGTTCATCTGGTCCGCCTGGCCTCGTGGGGACCAAACGAACCCGTCCCCTCTGGTGTATCCCCTTTGGTGCCTAACAAGAAGCGCCCCGGAGTCCGTGTGGGCTTCGGGGCGCTCTGCGTTCGCCTGTGAGCGTGTGGCGGCTGGCCTACTTGCTCTCGGGGACCTGGGCCACGAGGAGCATGTTCGTCGAGGTGATGTAGTCACCCTGCGACGGGGCGGTGTTGGGGTCACCGGCCGTGACGCAGACGAGGTCGCCGGCGTCGATGAGACCGTTGTCCTTGGCCAGCGTGAGGGCCTGGCGCACCGTCTCGTCGATGGCGCCCTGGGCAGCGCCCTTCAGCACCGTGACGCCCCAGTAGAAGCAGCACTTGCGCACCGTCTCGTCGTGCGGGGACACGGCAAAGATCGGCAGGGTGGGGCGGAAGTTCGAGATGAGACGGGCCGTGCGGCCGCTCTCGGTGGGTGTGAGGATGCACTTGGCGCCCACGCGGTTTGCCGTGGTGACGGCGGCAAAGCCGATGGAGCCGTTGACGTCGCGGACACCGCCGCGCTCGTGGTAGTTGTGACGCTCCTCGAGGTACTGCTCGGTCTCGTGGCAGATGGAGGCCATCATCTTCACGGCCTCGACGGGGTACTTGCCGGCAGCCGTCTCACCGGAGAGCATGACGCAGTCCGTGCCGTCCATGATGGCGTTCGCGACGTCGTTGACCTCGGCGCGCGTCGGGCGCGGGTTGCGAATCATGGAGTCGAGCATCTGCGTGGCCGTGATGACGGGCTTGTAGGCGGCGTTGCACTTGCGAATCATCTGCTTCTGCGCGTGCGGCACCTTCTCGGGCGGAATCTCGATGCCCAGGTCGCCGCGGGCCACCATCACGCCGCTGGAGTGGGCGAGGATGTCATCGAAGTTCTCGATGCCCAGCGCGCACTCGATCTTGGGGTAGATGGAGACGTTGTCGCGGCCGTGCTCGTGGCAGATCTGGCGGATCTCCTCGACGCCCTTGCCGTCGCGGATGAACGAGGCGGCGATGGCGTCGATGCCAAGCTCGCAGCCAAAGATGATGTCCTCGCGGTCGCGCTCGGTGACGGCGGGCAGGGAGATGTCGACGCCGGGGATGTTCACGCCCTTGTGCTCGCCCAGGTCACCGGCGTTGCCGAGCGTGCAGTAGATGTCCGTGCCCTCGATCTTGTCGACGTTGAACTCGAGCAGGCCGTCGTCGATGAGGATGCGGTCGCCGGGCTTGACCTCGTTGGGGAGGTTCTTGAAGTCGAGCGAGAAGCGCTCGTGGTTGCCCACGACGCCGTCGTCGGTCGTGATGATGGTCTTGTCACCGGTCTCGAAGTGTACCTTCTCGCCATTCTCGAGCACGCCGGTGCGCACCTCGGGGCCCTTGGTGTCGAGCAGGATGGCCACGGGGATGCCAAGCTCTGCCGAGACCTTGCGGACGCGCGCGACGCCGGCGCGGTGGTAGTCGTGGCTGCCGTGCGAGAAGTTGAAGCGGGCGACGTTCATGCCGGCCTTGATGAGCTCGCGAAGGACGTCCTCGCTCTCCGTGGCCGGTCCCATGGTGCAGACGATCTTGGTCTTCTTGGACTGCATTTCTTTCCTTTCGAATGACGGGCGACGGGCCGCTTGTCCGGCGTCCGGGGGCGGATGGGGGATTTCCGCCTGCTTGGCCGCGTGCATCCTTTTGCGCGGGCCTCTGATATCAAAAGCGCCGCCCCGTCGGGAGGGCGGCGCGCGTTTTTGCTAGCAGACGACGGCGGGGCCGGTGAGCTCCTCGCCATTGGCGAACGCCGTGGCGTTGTCGAGCGTCGTCTTGGCGATGGAGGCGAGGGCCTCCTTGGTGAAGAACGCCTGGTGGCTCGTCATGACCACGTTCGGGAACGAGCACAGCGTCGAGGTGACGGACTCGATGATTGTGTTCGAGCGGTTGCGGAAGACGTTGTCGCCCTCCTCCTCGTACACGTCCAGGCCGGCGGCGCCGATCTTGCCGGAGCGGATGCCCTCGATGAGCGCCTTGGTGTCGACGAGGCCGCCACGTGCGGTGTTGATGAAGACCACGCCGTCCTTCATCTTGTCGATGGCGTCGGCGTTGATCATGTGGCGGTTGGAGTCGAACAGCGGGCAGTGCAGGGAGATGAGGTCGGAGCGGCGAAGCAGCTCGTCAAGCTCGACGTACTCGACCATGCCCTCGAGGGAGGGGTTCTGGTAGACGTCATAGCCCAGCACCTTCATGCCAAAGCCGTTGCAGATGCGCACCATGGCGGCGCCGATCTTGCCGGTGCCCACGATGCCGGCCGTCTTGCCGTGCAGGTTGACGCCGAGGAGGCCCTGGAGGGAGAAGTCATTCTCGCGGACGCGGGCGTAACCCTTGTGGATTCGGCGGGCGGCGCACAGGCCCAGGCCGATGGCCTGCTCGGCGATGGCCTCGGGCGAGTAGGCCGGGACGCGCAGGACCGTCATGCCCAGGTCCTTGGCGACGGGCACGTTCACGGCGTCGAAGCCGGCCGAGCGCATGAGGACGAGCTTGACGTCGAAGCCGCGCAGGATCTCGAGGGCCATGGCGGAGGCGTCGGAGTTGACGAAGGCGCACACGGCGTCATAGCCACGGGCGAGCGAGGCGGTCACGGGCGAGAGGTCGGCCTCGATGTAGTCGATCTTGATGTTGGGGTAGTTCTTGAGCTGCGCGTCAAAAGAGTCGCGGTCGTAGTCACGGGCGTCGTAGAACAGGATCTTCATACGTCTCCTCTTTCCGCGTCCCGCCCCCGGGACGCAAGATCAATGTGATTACCGACTAGGAATTGTAGCGCGTCATCTAAACGCATAACTCGATTTTTGCGTAATGAACGCAATTAAAACCGCAGGTAGAACTAGTTGTATATGGCAGAGTGGCCATCTTGGCGCACAGGTTAGCAACATAACCTGTGCGCCGCATATGTTTGTGTGCCCGCGTGCGCGCGAGCGGGGCGCGTGGGCGCATTCGGGGTATCATGACCCAGACGGCACGTGGGCGACGCCTACGTGCGAGACAACGCGCGCGTCACGGCAACCTTGATGAGCCCTTGCCCTTCCTGGGAATTATGATCGGGCATCAATCTGGCGCGCGCCCTAAATCCAGGAGGGGAATCTTACGTGAGAGAGTATCTGTCGAGTGCCGCCGACGTCCTGCGCGAGCAGGGCAGCGACGGGCAGGCCGGCCTCGCCTCGGGCGTCGCCGCCGAGCGTCTGGCCAATAACGGCCCCAACAAGCTCAGGGAGCAGGCAAAGACGCCCCTGTGGATCCGCTTCTTCCAGCAGATGGCGGACCCGATGGTCATCATGCTCATCGTGGCGGCCGTCATCAGCGCCGTGACGGGCGCCATCCAGGGGGAGATCGACTTCGCCGACGTCATCATCATCATGACGGTCGTCATCATCAACTCCGCGCTCGGCGTCATTCAGGAGGCCAAGAGCGAGGAGGCCCTCGCGGCCCTGCAGGAGATGAGCGCGGCCCAGTCCAAGGTCATGCGCGGCGGCAAGCTGGTGCACCTTCCGAGCTCGGAGCTCGTTCCCGGCGACGTGGTGCTGCTCGAGGCCGGAGACGCCGTTCCGGCGGACTGCCGCGTTCTCGAGAGCGCCTCGATGAAGATTGAGGAGGCGGCCCTTACCGGCGAGTCCGTGCCGGTCGAGAAGCACGCAGGCGGGATCGAGCTCGCGGCAGGTACCGATGACGTGCCCCTAGGAGACCGCAAGAACATGTGCTACATGGGCTCCACGGTGGTCTACGGCCGCGGTCGCGCCGTTGTCTGCGGCACGGGCATGGACACCGAGATGGGCAAGATCGCGGGTGCCCTGTCCGAGGCCAAGGAGGGGCTCACTCCGCTCCAGGTCAAGCTGGCGGAGCTCTCCAAGATCCTGACCATCCTGGTCATCGTCATCTGCATCGTCATCTTTGGTGTCGACATCATCCGTCACGGCGTGGGCAACGTCCTCACCGACCCGACGGCCCTTCTCGACACCTTCATGGTCGCCGTCTCCCTGGCCGTGGCCGCCATTCCCGAGGGCCTGGTTGCCGTCGTCACCATTGTGCTCTCCCTTGGCGTGACCAAGATGGCCAAGCGCCAGGCGATCATCCGCAAGCTCTCTGCCGTCGAGACCCTCGGCTGCACGCAGATTATCTGCTCCGACAAGACGGGCACACTGACCCAGAACAAGATGACCGTCGTCAAGCACGAGCTTGCTTCCGAGGAGAACCACTTCCTTGCCGGCATGGCCCTGTGCTCCGACGCAAAGTGGGATGCCGAGAAGGGCGAGGCCGTGGGCGAGCCCACCGAGTGCGCCCTCGTGAACGACGCCGGCAAGGCCGGGATGACCAACCTCGTGGCCGAGCACCCGCGCGTGGGCGAGGCCCCCTTTGACTCTGGACGCAAGATGATGTCCGTCGTCGTCGAGTCCCTCGACGGCAAGTACGTGCAGTTCACCAAGGGTGCGCCCGACGTGGTCCTTGGCCTGTGCACCAAGGTCTACGAGGACGGCAAGGTCGTCCCGATGACTGAGGAGCGTCGCGAGCAGATCCTTGCCGCCAACAAGGGCATGGCCGACGAGGCCCTGCGCGTTCTCGCCCTGGCAGATAGGATCTATGACGAGGTCCCCGACGATTGCTCCGCAGCCGCCCTCGAGCACGACCTCACCTTCTGCGGCCTCTCCGGCATGATCGATCCCGTGCGTCCGGAAGTGAAGACCGCCATTGCAGAATGCCGGGAAGCCGGGATCCGTCCCATTATGATCACCGGAGACCACAAGGATACTGCCGTAGCCATCGGAATGGAGCTGGGGATCATTACCTCCCCGGACCAGGCCATCACAGGCGCGCAGCTGGACGATCTGAGCGACGAGGAATTCGCCCGCCGGATCACCGAATTTTCCGTTTATGCCCGTGTTCAGCCAGAGCATAAGGTCCGCATCGTCAACGACTGGAAGGCCCGCGGAAAGATCACAGCCATGACCGGAGACGGCGTCAACGATGCGCCGTCCATCAAGAGCGCCGACATCGGCGTCGGCATGGGCATCACTGGAACCGACGTTACAAAGAATGTGGCCGATATGGTGCTGGCGGACGATAACTTTGCCACCATCGTCTCCGCCGTTGAAGAGGGCC
>OLRG01002565.1_pt1 | contig 12681 bp, 9 predicted proteins | sample 1672331 | NCBI WGS metagenome assembly OLRG01 (sample SAMEA3136672, study PRJEB25190) | human gut metagenome
GGTAGGGGTGCTCAAAGTCACCGATAACGCCCAGACGCTTGAACTGGTCGCTCATAATGTCGATATGCTCGGTGGCAAACTTTTCGCAGATCTGGCGCAGCTCCAGCTTGGAGATGTCCTTCTTCTTCTCGCCCAGAGAGGACAGAGCCTTCAGCTCAATGGGCAGGCCGTGGGTATCAAAGCCGGGCACATAGGGAGCCTGGAAGCCCTCCATGTTCTTGTCACGGATGATGATATCCTTGATGATCTTGTTCAGGGCGGTGCCCATGTGGATGTTGCCGTTTGCATACGGAGGGCCGTCGTGCAGGACAAACTTGGGCTTGCCGTCGTTGTGCTTGATCAGGTTGTTGTACAGGTCGTTCTTTTCCCAATCCTCCAGCATGGCGGGCTCCTTCTTGGGCAGACCGGCACGCATCTCAAACAGAGTCTTGGGCAGATTCAGGGTACTATCGTACTGGGACTTATTCTTAGCCAATGGTTACACACTCCTCTAATTTACTAAAACGCTTTGGGATCACTCGCTGAACTTCACGCCCTTAAAAGCGGCGTAGTCCGGCGCTGCAGCCTCATCCCCGGCGGCAGGGGCCGGGGGCGGGTCGAGCTTGAGCTGGCTCTCGTCCTGTGCCCAGAACTCCTCGCTGGTCTTTTCATCCGCAGGTGCCTCGTCCTCAGCATCCACATCCGCTGCAGCGGGCTGTGCCTCGGCGATCTCCTCGGTCACAGCGGCGGCAGTGGTCTCGGCGGCTGCAGCCTCATCCTCGGCAGGAGCATCCTCAGCGGGCTCCTCCTTCTGGAACTCAGGCAGGCGGCTCAGAGACTCAACATGGCTGCGGTACAGGTTCAGCACATCGGACTTGAAGCGGGTCACTTCCAGCCGGACGCGGTCATACTCGCGCTCCTGGGCAAGCTTTTTCTCGTTTGCCTCGTTGATGATCTCATCCGCGCGGTCACTTGCCTTTTGCAGCAGCTCGTTGGCATCACGGATAATATCATCACCGCGCAGATTTGCGCGATGCAGGATCTCTTCCGACTTCTGGTTTGCTTCCCGGATGACATTCTCACCCATCCGCTGGGCATTGATCAGCGCGCTCTTGAGCATATCGCCGTCAGCCTCGTAGCTCTCCATTTCCTTGTGCAGACGCTGATTCTCGGCAGTCAGCTCAGCGATCTGGCGGCGCAGCTCCTCAGCCTGATCTTCATCCTGCTTCAGCTGCTCCTCTACTTTATCCAGGAAACGGTCCACCTCTTCGGTCCGGTAGCCGCGGATGTTCTTTTCAAACTGTGCAGCACGCACATCCTGCGGGGTCAGCATAGTGGTTTCCTCCCTTTTTATTCAATATTGAAAAAACTCGATGATCGATCGGTCTTTTTTGCTTTTTCCGGGCAGGGCCGTCAGGCCAAAGCGCCCCTTGCCGCGTACCGTGAACACATCACCCTCATACACCGGGGCGTGGGCGCTCTCTGCAGGCAGGTGGTTGATCTCCACCCGGCCCGCCGTGATCCACTCACACGCCTGCCCGCGGCTGCAATGGAGCATGGCCGCAAGCACAGCGTCCAGCCGCAAAGAGGACACGGTGGCTGTCTGCGTCTTGCGCTCTGCCTGCGGGAATTCGGGTACCTCATCCAGCGAAAGCAGCGTGGTGGTGACCTCTGTCCGGCCCACCTGCAGCAGTTCCCGGCAGATGAGCTCCCCAGCCGTTTCCAGCGCAAAGACATAGGCAGTGCCCGGTGTATCGGCCGGGAGCACGATGTCTCCCAGCGCTTCCCGACGCAGCTCCAGCCCCATCAGGCTGCCCAGATAATCCTTGTGGCCCGGCAGTACCGCCCCGGAAAGGGTGCGGCAGGTCAGCTTCACACAGCACAGCGGGTTTGCAGGGTAGCAGCCCTCCGGCTCCAGGCAGAGCAGCTTCCGCTCTGCTCCGGGCCAGCCGCCCTCAAAATGATGGTCGCTCTCCGGCACATCGGCACGGTTCAGCGCCGCGCGGGCCAGATCCTGTTCCCTGTCGCTCAAAAAGCCGGAGTAGCGGGCAATGCCGCGTCCCTCGGCCGCGCGGGCCAGATCCTCCACATGCCGCATCAGAAAGCGCTCTTCATCGGTGCGGGCGGGCACAAAGCCCCGCACTGCCCTGGGAGCAGGATCAATAGAACGCGCCATTGTTCTCCAGCTCGTCCAGCAGATCGCCCATAATGTCCACGTTGTACGGGGTAATGATGAAGGTGCTGTTGGCAACGCGCTTGATCTGGCCGTTGTTGGCGTAAGCCACACCGGACAGGAAATCCACCAGACGGCGGGAAACTTCCTTGTTGGTAGACTCCAGATTCAGCACGACCGTGCGCTTGTTGTTCAGGTGGTCTGCAATGGTGCTGGCATCCTCAAAGCGCTCGGGCTTTACCAGAACGACCTTGAGCTGGGTGGTGGCGTGGATGTTGACCACCTTGTTCTTCTTCTGGGCACCCTCCACCGGCTCTTCCTCTGCATCGTCCATGCCAACGCCGAGACCGCTGTTGTTGTTCACCATCTGGGGGCCGTCGTCGATGTACTGATCGTCGTAATCGTCCTCACCGCCAAAAAGGCCCTTTTTGAGACTATCCACGAAAGACATAGTATCTGCTCCTTTCATTCGGGCAGCCGCAGCTGCCTGGCGCCTTTTGCAAAAGAGATGCAAATAGCTTTTACTATTATCGGATTTTTTGCCGCAGATGTCAATAACTACAAAAGTTTTCCATCATACAAATTTTGTCCGGAGACAATAATCTCGTCATAAAGCCGAACCTGACTGACAGAACCAGCCGTTCCGCTGGGCAAAACGATGAGGTCGTCACCGTCTGTGATCTGCGGGTGGGCATCATCCACAGGGTCGATGCGGCAGAAGCGGGCCAGGTTGCCGTACTTCACATACACGCCGGGGATGTAGTTCTCGCCCTGGCCCTCTGCCTCGGAGCCGTCCTCCTCGAGGTAGTGCACCGCGGCAGCAGGCACCCGCAGGCCGGTGTTGCGTCCCACGATGATCTGGGCATCGGCACAGTTCAGCCGGAGCACATCGCCGTTGATGATCTCGCAGGAGAGGACGAAGCGGGCAATGTCGTTCTCCGCATCAATGTTCACCTCGCTGACCTTTGCCTTGAGGGGCGTTTCCACCTGACCGGGAAAGCGGATCTCAACGCTCTTGGTCAAGGGCTTGCCGTCCCTGCCCAGCAGCTTTTCCGCCTGTTTGGCTGAGCACACCCCGGCATAGTACCAGGTAAAGCCTGAAACGATCTTTCCCGCGCAGCCGTCCAGCGCGACCTCCGGGGAGGATTCGACGTAAGCTTTCAGGTTGGCCGCATCCAGGGCAAGGATATCGGCAGAGCCTGCGTTCAGCCGCCCGGAACTGGAGCTGCGGATGAAATAGCCCGTCTGCGGGGCCGTGATCTGGGACGGATTGCCCAGCTGGGACTGCACCGTGGCGGCCTGCTGGGTCAGCGCGGTGATCTGGTCAGAGAAGCTGGCCACCTCGCCGGTGATGACCCAGAGCTTGTTCTGGGCCAGAATGTAGTTTTCCTTCTCCGCATCGGTATCCTCGTAGTCCCCTGCATCCAGCGAATCCATCAGGTCGTACAGAGCAGCGGAACGGTTCTTGCGCAGGGATTCCAGCTGCACCGAAGTGGTGTTCTGGGAGCGCTGCAGCAGGTCGATCTGGTCATTGATCTGGGTCAGCTGCTGGCGCAGGGTGGCCTGCGCTGCATCGCTGTAGATCTCAGCCACCGCTGTGCCTGCCGAAACACGCTCGCCGTCTGCCACCAGATATCCCAGCGTGCCGCCGCCCGCAACGTAGCTTTCCTCAAACAGGAGCACGCCTTCGGCATCCACGGTATCCTCCACCGTAGCCAGCAGGGCGGTCTCGTAGGTATTGGGCGGAAACAGCACCTGCATTGCCTGATAGCCCACATACAATGCCGCCAGCAGCAAAAACACGATGACGACAGCGGCCAGCGTTTTCAGTGCGCCGGAGATGCCCTCGCGGTTTTCTTCCTGCATATCGCTCATCCTTTCGCTAAAAATTCATTTGTGAGACATGCGGCCTGTTCCCGGACATCCGGGGCAGAGGCATCCAGCCAGCAGATGCCTTCCATGTGGCGGAACCAGGTCAGCTGGCGCTTGGCATAGTTGCGGGAAGCCTGTTTCAGCTTCTCCACACAAGGGGCAAGCGCGCTCTCCCCCGCAAAATAGGGGAAGAATTCTTTGTATCCGATGGCCTGGGCTGCCGTCTTATAGGTATCCCGGTGTTCCCACACACGTTTTGCCTCGTTCAGCAGATCCTGTTCCATCATCTGATCCACCCGCAGGTCGATGCGGCGGTAGAGCTGGGCGCGCTCCGGGAAATCCAGCCCAAGGATGAGGGAACGGTAGGGCTTTTCGGGCGGGAGTGAGTCAGCTTTCTGCTCACTGAGCTTTTTCCCAGTGGCGCGGTAATGTTCCAGCGCCCGCAGCACCCGGACATGGTTGTTCGGATGGATGGCCGCCGCCGCTTCGGGGTCCACTGCCTGCAGCTCCGCATACATGGCTTCCGGGCCTTTTTCATTCAGTTCCGCGGCCAGCTGTTCTCGCAAACCGTCCGGCGTTTTTTCAGCAGCAAAGCGGACACCATACAAAAAACTCTGGACATAGAGCCCGGTGCCGCCCACGAGGATGGGCAGATGTCCTCTGCTGGAGATCTCATGCTCCAGCGCCCCGGCCAGCGCAGTGAAATCTGCCACACTGAACGGTTCATCAGGCTGCAGGATATCCACCCCATGGTGCGGAATGCCGCGAGTCTCCTCGGGGGTCACCTTGGCGGTGCCCACATCAAGACCTTTGTAGATCTGCATCGAATCGGCGCTGATGATCTCACCGCCGAACTGCTCGGCCAGTGCAACGCCCAGCGCGGTCTTGCCGGAAGCCGTGGGGCCAACCACGGCCAGTACCGGGTGCTTATTGTTACACGATCCGTCCAAACTGCTTTTCCAGCTCCTTCCGGGTCAATTTAAGGACACAAGGCCTGCCATGGGGGCAGAAGGGCGGAACCTCGCCCGAGAGGATCTTTTCAGCCAATGCCATCAGCTCCTGCGGGGAGGTCTTATCCCCCGCCTTAATGGCCGCGCGGCAGGAGATGGAATGGAGCACCCACTCGGTCTTTTCGCTCAGGGCATCGCGGCTGCCCTTGGAGAGCTTATCCGCCAGCTCCACCAGCAGATCCTCGGCACTGCCCTGTTCCACATCCGCGGGCACAGAGCGCAGGAACACGCTGTTGCCGCCAAAGTCATCGATCTCCAGTCCGGCGCTTTCCAGCAGCTCAAGGTTGGAGAGGAGGGCAGTCTTTTCCTCCGCCGACAGCTCCACCACCAGCGGCTCCAGCAGCAGCTGGGCCGGAACATCTCCATAGTTTGCCGCCAGCTTCTCGAAAAGCTGGCGCTCGTGGGCGGCGTGCTTATCAATGATGCAGATCTCTTCCCCGTGCTCAGCGAGGATGTAGGTCTTGAAAATCTCACCCACATAGCGCAGAGGGGCAGGGCCTTCCTGCACGTCAAAGCCCAGCTGTTCCGGCGTATCCTCGGCAGCAGAGGTCTGCTGCCGAGCTGGGGCGGCAGGCATTTCCTCCTTGGGGGCAGGATCCCATGCCGCCATGTGGTCCTGATGTTCGGGCAAATCTGCACTGTCCGGTTCAATGTCCAATGCACCTTCTCCCAGCGCTGCGGCAAAGGCGGGTGCTTCAGGCTCACTCTCCGTGGAAGCTGGTGCCGGGCTGTGCAGGGTGGCATCCTGCCGGATGGGCAGGCCCGATGCAACCGTTGTCCAGCTGTGCTCTGTCGGCTTTTCCTCGGCAGTGCCCGGCACAGGCAGGATATCCGGATAGCTTGCAGGTGCCGGACGGGACGGCGGTGCTGCTGCCGGTGTCGGAGTGAAGCTCCGGAAGCTCCGCTGGGGCTGAGGGGTATGCTCATGGAGCGTTCCCGGCTCAGCCTGGCCCGGAATGATGGCAGAAAGTCCTGTAAAGTTATTCTTCTTTACATCTTTTTCTATCGTGTTATCATTTATTTCAAATTTGTTGGATTCTTCATTCTTTTTATCCTCTTCAAAGGCGAAACACCGCTCTCCGGTGCCCGGCTGGGCCAGTGCCAGCTTGACAGCGTGATAAACGAGATCAAAGATATCGTTTTCCCGGGCAAAGCGCACCTCAGTCTTGGCCGGGTGGACATTGACATCCACAAGGTCAGCGGGCATTTCCAGAAGCAAGATTCCTCCAGGGAACTTGCCCTGCATCGTGGTGCCCTTGAACGCTGTTTCCATGGCCGCCATCATGGTGCGGTTGCGGACATAGCGCCCATTGATGTAGAAATACTGCATACTGCGGCTGGCGCGGCAGCTCCTGGGCTGGGTGATGAGACCCCACACCCGGTACACCCCCTCCTGATTGTCCAGCTCCATGAGGTCACGGCTGAATTCCCGGCCCAGCACCGCGTAGGCGGCACTGCGCAGCTTGCCGTCACCGGGGGTGACATACTGCAGCTTACCCTCCCGGACAAACTTGAAGCTGACCTCGGGGTGGCTCAGGGCCACATGGGCCACAATATCCGCCACAAAGGTACCCTCGCTGGAATCCTTTTTGAGGAACTTCATCCGGGCTGGGGTGTTGTAGAACAGATCCTGCACCCGGATGGTAGTGCCCACGCCGCGTGCACCGGGCTCCAGCGGATAATCCTCGCCGCCCTCGATGCGGTAGACGGAGGCGCACTCGTCGTTCTCAGTACGGGTCAGTACTTCTACCCGCGCCACGCTGGCAATGGAAGCCAGCGCCTCTCCACGGAAGCCCAGGGTGTGGATATGATTCAGATCATCCTCCGTCCGGATCTTACTGGTGGCGTGGCGGATGAATGCCGTGGGGATATACTCTGCTTCAATGCCCGAACCGTTGTCGCTGATCTCGATCAGCTTCACGCCGCCCGATTCAATGGTCACGGTGATCTGGCTTGCCCCGGCATCAATGGCGTTTTCCAGCAGCTCCTTCACCACGGAAGCAGGCCGCTCCACCACCTCACCGGCTGCAATGAGCTCTGCCGTGTGCTTGTCCAGAACATGGATGACTGCCATATTCGTTCCCTCCCCTGTTTTTTAGGATTTTTCAAGAAATCAGCCGTTCAGGCTGCCCTTCAAGGTCTTTTTCAGCTCGTACAGGAAATTCAGCGCTTCAATGGGGGTCAGCGTTTCCACATCCAGCGCATCCAGTTTTTCCAGCACCTCGCTGGGCACTGCGGGGGAGTTATACTCCTGCAGCGCATCAAAGTCCATCTGCTCCACCTTGTTCTTGGGGGCAGTGGCTTCCAGTGCGCGCAGCACCTCGTGGGCGCGGCGGGTCACGGTGCCGGGCAGACCGGCCAGCTTTGCCACCTCGATGCCATAGCTGTCATCGGCAGGGCCGCGAACGATGCGGCGCAGGAAGGTGATGTCCTCACCCCGCTTTTTCACCGCAATGTTGTAATTTTTCACGCCGCTGATGGTGCCCTCAAGGTCCGTCAGCTCGTGGTAATGGGTGGCAAAGAGGGTTTTGCAGCCCAGTCCCTTGGCAGGGTCGCTGATGTGCTCCACCACGGCGCGGGCAATGCTCATGCCGTCAAAGGTGGACGTGCCGCGCCCGATCTCATCCAGCACCACCAGACTGCGGGAGGTAGCGTTCTTCAGAATCTCTGCCACCTCGGTCATCTCCACCATAAAGGTGGACTGACCTGCCGAAAGGTCATCCGATGCGCCGATGCGGGTAAAGATGGCATCCACTACACCCACATGGCACTCTCTGGCCGGAACAAAGGAACCGATCTGTGCCATCAGGGCAATCAGCGCATTCTGGCGCATATAAGTCGATTTGCCCGCCATGTTAGGGCCGGTGATGATGAGGCAGCGATCTTCGCCGCAGTTCAGGGTGGTATCGTTGGGTACGAACAGACTGCCCTTGAGCATCTGCTCCACCACAGGGTGGCGGCCCTCCACGATGGTCAGCTGGTCGCTCTCATCCACAGTGGGGCGGCAGTAGTTGTTTTCTGCTGCCACCTGAGCCAGAGCGGCCAGCACGTCCAGCTCTGCCACGGCGTTGGCTGTACGCTGGATGCGGTCGAGCTGGGCACCAATGCTTTCCAGCAGCTCATTGAACAGCCGGTGTTCCAGCGCGATCAGCCGCTCGTGAGCACCCAGGATCTTATTTTCCAGCTCCTTGAGCTCTTGGGTGATGTAGCGTTCGCCGGTGGTCAGGGTCTGCTTGCGGATGTAGCTCTCCGGCACCTGTGCCTTATAAGAGTTGCTGACCTCGATGAAATAGCCAAACACGTGGTTATAGCCGATCTTCAGCTTGGGGATGCCGGTCTCCTGCCGCAGGCGGGTCTCGAGCTGAGCCAGCACGCCCTTGGTGTTATCGCGGATGGAACGCAGCTCGTCCACCTCAGGGTGGTAGCCCTTGGCGATGACACCACCATCCTTCAGGGTAGAAGGTGCGTCAGGGTCCACAGCGGCATAGATCTTGTCCTTGATATCGCTCAGCGGGTCGATCCTGGAGACGATCTCGCTGAGTTCGGCGCAGCCGCAGCTCTCGGCCTGCTGGCGCAGGCTGGGCAGGCGCTCACAGGTCTGCGCCATGGCATAGATCTCTTTGGGCGTGGCTGAACCGTAGACCGTGCGGGTCATCATACGCTCCAGATCGGCGATGTAATGCAGTTCTTCGATCAGATCGCCGCGCTGTACGGTCTGATTGACCAGGCTTTCCACAGCATCCAGACGGTGGTTGATGGCATCGCTGGAAAGCAACGGCTGCTCGATCCAGGTGCGGAGCAGCCGCTTGCCCATGGCAGTGCTGGTCTTGTCCAGCACCCAGAGCAGGGTTCCCCGCTTCTCACGGCCCCGCAGGGTCTCGGTGAGTTCAAGGTTAGCCCGCGTCACAGGCGAAAGCTGCATATACTGGGCTTCGTTGTAGCTGATGACGGTCTTCAGGCGCTCCACACCTTTGATCTGGGTGGTGTGCAGGTATTCCAGAAGCGCGGCCATGGCAAACCGCACCAGACCTTTTTTATCAATAGAGGTGGTCTCATCCCAATTGCGACCAAACTGATTTTCCAGCGAGATGGCTACAAGGCCCGGGGCGTAGCGCTCCTCTTCCACCAGCTCCACAGAGCAGGTCATATTCTTTTTGATATAGCCGGTCAGCTCACGGCAGTCCAGCATTCCGGGATTCATCAGCACCTCGCTGGGATGGTAGCGGCAGAGCTCCGCGATCACGGCAGGCACGATCTTCTCCCGTTTCAGCTCGGTGATATGGGCCGTGCCAGTGGAAACATCGGCAAAACAGATGCCCGCCGCATTCCCTTTCAGAAAAATGCTTGCAATGTAGTTGTTTTTGTCATCCTGCAGCATACTGCTCTCGATGACAGTGCCCGGCGTGACCACCCGGATGATATCACGCTTGACCAGTCCCTTTGCCTTGGACGGGTCCTCCATCTGCTCACAGATCGCCACCTTGTATCCCTTGGCGATCAGGCGGGCCACATAGCCCTCGTAGCTGTGGAAGGGCACGCCGCACATGGGGGCACGCTCTTCCATGCCGCACTGCTTGCCCGTCAGGGTCAGGTCCAGCTCCCGGGAGGCGGTCAGCGCATCGTCAAAGAACATCTCGTAAAAGTCGCCGATGCGGTAAAACAGGATCTCATCCTTATACTGCTTCTTGATGTCCATATACTGCTGCATCATGGGCGACAGTTCTGCCATAATCGTTCACCTTTCCTGCGGGCTATGCCGCTTTGCTTCTTTCCGTCGGTTTGCAGTAAGTAACTGCGAATGGAAGGAAAACGCGGCCTGCGATTTGCAGCCGCGTTCTCATTTTACCTGTTAGTGGCAGCCTCCGCAGGTGGAGCAGCTGCCGGTGCAGGATTCGCTGGGCTCCTGCACGGTCATGGGGTCGCCGCCGTTCATTGCGGTGTTGATGATGGCATCAATGTAGTTGACCAGGTTCTCGCAGTCGCGCTTTGCCTCGTTGTAAGCAGTCATACCCTCGTCAGCCATGATCTTGCCGTACAGGTCGTTGACCTTGGTGTTCAGCTCGGCGATGCGCTCATCACTGCGCTCGCTCTTGCTGATCTCGTTGTTCAGATCCATGCGGGCCAGATTGAACTCCCCGATGAGATTCTGCAGCTCCTCATCCTTGTCGTTTGCCTTGCGGGCCTGATCCAGAGCCAGGTAACGGGGGTCAGTCTGCAGTGCCATGGCGGCGCGCTTGAACAGATCGATGCAATCCATAATCAAAAATCTCCTTTGATGTGTTTGTTTTTATAGTTAGATTATCATTGGGGCCGGTGTGCCCCGGAATCACGTTTCCAGTTCGCCCAGCAGGACGGTGGCGCGGGCACCGGTCAGGTGCACCTGTGCGTAGCTGCCCATCAGGGCGGGGTCAGCGGCAAACTCCACGGTCAGGTTGTTGTCCAACCGGCCGGAGAGGGTTCCGTCGCTGCGGCCATAGCCTTCCACCAGCACCCGGACAGTCTGGCCCACCTGCTGCCGGACCAGATCCATTGCGATCTCGTCCTGTACCTTGAGCAGACGGGTCATCCGGTCGGTTTTCTCCGCGCGGGGGGTGGGGTCGGGCATTTCCGCTGCCTTGGTGCCGGTGCGCTTGGAGTAGATGAAAGTGAACAGCTGCATGTAGCCGACTTTCTTCACAAGTTCCAGCGTGTCCTGGAAATCCTCCTCCGTTTCCCCGGGGAAGCCCACGATGATATCGCTGGAGAAGGTGATGCCGGGCACTTTTTTGCGGGCGTACTCGATCAGCTCCATGTACTGCCCGATGGTGTAATGGCGGTTCATCTTTTTCAGCAATTCATCCGAGCCGCACTGCACCGGCAGGTGCAGGTGTTTGCACAGGTGGGGCTGGGCCGCAATGGTGTCGATCAGCTTGTGGCTGGCATCCTTCGGGTGGCTGGTCATAAAGCGGATCTGGTAATCGCCGGGCACAGCGCAGAGCAGATTGAGCAGATCAGCAAAGTCCACCTGTTCTTCCAGGCCCTTTCCGTAGCTGTTCACGTTCTGGCCCAGCAGAGTGATCTCCTTGTATCCTGCTTCCACCAGCCCCCGGAACTCCGCCAGGATATCGCCGGGCTTGCGGCTCTTCTCACGGCCCCGCACATAAGGTACGATGCAGTAGGTGCAGAAATTGTCGCAGCCGTACATGATGGGCAACCAGGCGCGGAACTCACTCTCGCGCCGGATGGGGATGTTCTCCACGATGACCGGGCGCTGGGCAGGCTCCATCAGCACGCGCTTATGCTTCTGCAGCTTCTGGGCAATGAGCTGGGGCAGCGTATCGATGCCATCCACGCCAAAGACCAGATCGACATAGGGATAACTCTTGCGCAGCTTTTCTACCACATGTTTCTGGTTGGCCATGCAGCCGCACAGGCCGATCATCAGGCCGCGCTTTTTCTCCTTCAGGCCCTTCAGTGCACCCACATTGCCGAACACGCGCTGCTCGGCGTGCTCCCGCACAGCGCAGGTGTTGAAGAGGATGAGGTCTGCATCCTCGGGCTTATCGCACAGGCCGTAGCCGATATCCACCAGCACGCCCTTGATGCGCTCGCCATCGTTGACGTTCTGCTGACAGCCATAGCTGTGTACAAAGGCCAGCGGCGGGGTGTCGTAAGCCGCACGCACCAGCTCCGCAGCCGTTTCGTTGTGTTCAAAGTTAATGTATTCCAATAAAAACCATCCTTATTTTTCAAAAGCTCTTTTTAGTATACCCTCTTTCTGCCATAAGGGCAAGTGGGAAACCGCAAATTTCAGAATCCTTCGGGGTAATTCAGCCTTCTGCCTGCTTTTTGGCGCATGCTTCACACAGGCCGAACAGCACCACAGCGCAGTCCTGCACCACAACATCCTTCTGGCGGCGCACCAGCCTCATCACCTGTTTCTCGTCCACATCGGCATCCACCACGCCGCCGCAGGCCGTGCAGTAGAGGTGGCTGTGCCAGCACAGGGTGTGATCAAAACGATCCGCCCTGCCCGGAATGGACACCCGGCGCACCATGCCTGCCTCCACCAGACTGTTCAGGTTGCGGTAAACGGTGCCCAGGCTCAGGCCCGGGCACTCCGGGGCCGCCTTATCAAAGATCTCTTCGGCGGTGGGGTGGTCGCAAAGCTGCTCCACGGTGCGCAGCACCAGCTCCCGCTGTTTGGAATAACGCATCTTCCTCTCTCCTTCTCTTCCCTTTATACGTTTTCTTCGCCCTTGATCCGCGCCCAATATGCGCGGGAGGCCTGCTCATTCTTGTTTTCCCCAAAGGTGTAGTATTTTGTATTCTTGAGCACATCCGGCAGATACTGCTGCTCGACCCAGTGGTTGGGGTAATCGTGGGCATACTTGTAATTCTGGCCCTTTACCAGCGCATCCTCGCCGTCATAGTGCTTGTTCTGCAGCTGGCGGGGAATGGGCCCGGTACGCCCGGCCTGCACATCCGCAATGGCAGCGTTGATGGCATCGTGGGCGCTGTTGGATTTGGGGCTGGTCGCCACCAATACCACTGCATCCGCCAGGGGGAGCCGCGCTTCGGGCAGGCCCACCGCGTTGGCGATATCCACCGCTGCCTTTACGATGGGGATGATCTGTGGGTAGGCAAGGCCCACATCCTCGCAGGCGC
>OLRG01002576.1_pt1 | contig 12640 bp, 8 predicted proteins | sample 1672331 | NCBI WGS metagenome assembly OLRG01 (sample SAMEA3136672, study PRJEB25190) | human gut metagenome
AGGTGCTCGGCCCCGATGCGGTGGCGGCGCTGCCCGCCGGCTGCATGAGCGCCACCGGCTTCAACTTCCCTCAGTTGGCCTTCGGCAACAACGCGATGATCACGCCCTTTGCGGCCACGGCGGCGGTGCTCTCGGGCATCGAGGCGGGCTTGCGCGCCCAGGGGGCGGCGCCCGAGGACGTCACCGTGGTGGGTTTCGCCGGCGACGGCGGCACGGCGGACATCGGCCTGCAGGCGCTCTCCGGCGCCATCGACCGCAACGACGACGTGCTCTACATCTGCTATGACAACGAGGCGTACATGAACACGGGCATCCAGAAGAGCTCGCTGACGCCCTTCGGCGCGAAGACCACCACCACGCCGGCTGGGCGCAACGCGCACGGGTGCCTGACGCAGAAGAAGAACGTGTTCGAGATCGTGGCCGCGCACGGCATTCCCTATGCGGCCACAGCAAGCGTGGGGTACCTGCCCGACTTCCTGCGCAAGCTGGAACGCGCCCGCGACATCCGAGGCACGCGCTTCATCCACGTGATCGCGCCCTGCCCGACCGGCTGGGGCTGCCCCGAGGCTGATATGGTGGACGTGGCGCGCGACATCGTGGATTGCGGCCTGTGGTACCTGGCCGAGTACGAAGGACCCCAGCTCAGCGGCGTGCCGGGCGGGCAGTTCAAGCTCAGCAGGAAGCCGCGTGAGTTCGCCAGCGTTGAGGCATATCTGCGACGTCAAGGCAGGTTCCGTGCGCTCACCAACGACGAGATTGCCCAGGTGGAAGCTGGCCGCGACGCAAAATGGGAGCAGATCCGCCGCGATTGGACGGCGTAAGGCGAAAGCGATTCGCCTGCCCGTAAAACCCAACAGAAACGAAACCGGCGCTCAAGGGCGCCGGTTTCCGTATGGGGGGGATGCCGCCATGGAGGAATTGCGGCATCGAATATGTTGCGAAGCGTTTAGGCCTGAGGGACGATGATGGTCGGCACCTTCAGGTTCAAAAGCACGCTATGCGTGACGCTGCCGAACAGCGTGCGACCCAGCGCATTGCGCGAGTTGGTGCCCATGACCAGCATGGACGCTTCCTTGCTGGCTTCGACAAGGGCACGGGAGGGCGAGGAATCCTCAACGGTACGGCCCGTTACCTGCAAAGCAGGGTGCTCGAAGGCAAGTCGGCCGAGCTGGCGGTCAAGCTCGATCTGACGCTGCTCGCCGACGGGGGCGAGGCCGCCGCCCATGGATTCCGCGGTGCGCTCAAGCCATGCGGGAACGCCCCAAACGCTGACCAGCTCAAGCGGCTGCTGGGTTGCCACGGCCGCGCGTGCGGCGAAGTCGATGGCGCGGACGCTGACCGCCTCGTCGGGGCCGACACCCACGACGATCCCGGTGCCCTGCTGCTTCGCATCCCAGTCCGCGGGCACCACAACGGTAGGGACGCTGGTGGAGACGGAAACGCGCAGGCCCTTCGCGCCGCTGATGGTTTCGCCGATGGTGTGGCCGTGGTGGCTGCCCAACACGATCAAGTCGTGCATGGCCGCGGAATCGGCGAGCACGCCGACGATGTCGCCAACGGAGACGCTTGCCTGGATGCGCATGTCGGAATAGCTTTCCAGGGCTGCTTGGCGCTTCTTCTCGAGCGCGGCGGTCACGGTGTCGGTGATGGTTTCGACGCCTACTCCGGCTTTGTTGGCGATCGCTTCATCGATGACCGCCAGCATGTGGACGTCGTAACCGACCACGCGAGCGAATCGCACCGCCCAATCAAGGGCGCGACGCCCGCGATCGCTGCCGTCAATGCCTACCAAAATGCTTCCCATTGCAACTCCTAACGAAGTGATCGCATTCGGATATCGGTCAGAAGATGATACCCGCCAAAAGCACCTATCCGCAATCGTTGATTAGTGGAACATGGGAATCATCAGCCAAAGGGCGAAAAGGACGATCGCGACGCAAGCGGTGAAGCAGATGACCGAGATCACTCGGTGCATCAGATGAGCGTTGCCTTGAGCGTCCACCGAGCCGTCTGACCACATGCGCAATCCCCAGGCATACAGGATGCTGATAAGGCTTGCTACGCATACAGCGGTGAATAGAACGGTAGCGAAGCTAATGATTTCAGTCGTGATCATGTTCTACCTTCCTTTAAGCAGCCTGAGCTTGGGGCTGGACCGTGCGAGTCTTCTCAGCGTTGATGTTCACCTTATGGCTATCGTTGACGTTGCCGCTGTTGACCGGATTGCGCTTGGAAAGGCGGAAGATGATCAGCGCGACGCACACGGCGATGGCAACCGTTGCCACGGTCCCCCAGACGCCGGTTTTCGCAAGTGCACAAGCAAGGGCGCCCACGATGCCCGCCGCGGGGAAGGTGACCAGCCAGGCGATCAGCATACGGCCGGCAACGCCCCAGTTGACCGGATTGCCCTTCTTGCCAAGACCGGTGCCGATGATGGAACCGGAGCAAACCTGCGTAGTCGAAAGCGCGAAACCGAGGTGAGAGGAAACCAGAATGGTGGTTGCGCTTGCAGCCTCGGCGGCAAAGCCCTGCGGAGTGCTGATCTCGGTCAGGCCCTTGCCCAGCGTGCGGATGACGCGCCAACCGCCCATGTACGTGCCGGCGGCGATAGCAAGGCCGCAGACGGCGACAACCCAAAGCTCAGGACCGGAGCCGGAAGGCTGCAGACCCACGGCGATGAGCGTCAGCGTGATGATGCCCATGGTTTTCTGGGCGTCGTTAGTGCCGTGCGAAAGAGCCACCAAGCAAGCGGTGACGGTCTGACCGTGACGGAAGCCGGACTCAACCTGCTTCTCGCTCATGTGCTTGACCACAGCAAAGATGAGCTTGACCGCGCAGAAGGCCGCCAAACCGGCAACGATAGGAGACACAAGGGCCGGGACAAGGATCTTGGTGATCACGGCAGCAAAGTTAACGCCCTCAACGCCCGCGCCGATGATGACAGCGCCGACCAGGCCGCCGAACAGCGCATGGCTGCTCGAGGAAGGAAGGCCCACCAGCCAGGTGAGCAGGTTCCAAATGATGGCGCCGATCAAGCCCGCCAAGATGAACTCGGGAGCGATGGTGACCACTTGCTCGTTGATCAAACCACCGGAGATGGTCTTTGCAACCTCTACGGACAGAAACGCGCCGACCAGGTTCAGCGTGCCCGCGGCGATAACAGCGGCTTTGGGCTTAAGCGCGCCCGTTGCGATGGACGTGGCCATTGCATTGGCCGTATCGTGGAAACCGTTCGTGAAGTCAAACGTCAATGCGGTGACGATCACCAAGCCGACGATTACCAGCGTTGCCGGATCCATTACTTTCGTTCTCCCTTCGAAAACCTCATTGCGTTGTTAAAACATCGAGCGTTCGAGAAGCTCTACCCCATATGAGAGCTTGATTCTCCCGAACGCATTTACTACGACGTTTCAAGGGGCGCAGCACACCCTCGGCATGCAAAGAGCAAGTCTAGAGGTGATATGTAAAGCGACTGTAAGGCCGACTTCAGGTGCGGGTAATGCTTTTGAGGAAACCGGGAGGATTTAAGAAGACGGACAAGGAGAGAATCCTGTCTCCAACGCGTGCGCGCTTTAGAACCTCATCTCCTGCGCACGCGCTTTCAGACAAAACGCTTTCGCTCCCAATCTGTAGCTCATGAATCCATCGACTCCTTAGTTAGTTGCTCCCCATTGATGACGGCCCCTCCCGAAAAGAGAAGAGCGACCGAAACCGCCGTTGACCGGGGAAAGTTCATTATGAACCTCGATTGCTTTGTGAAATTGAACATATAGCTAGACGAACGTGCTACACTGCAAGAAATTGAACCTATGAACTATGAACCGTAGCTGATTATCAACCTCAGTTCATAGTTCAATTTAAAGGTTCATGAGCTAAGTTGTTCATGCTTTGGTTCAATTTAAGGTTCAATTCTATATTGAACTAGGCTTTGAACCTATAGTTTGAACTTTGAACGAAAGGAATGGCATGGATCAGAACGTGTTTGCCGAACAGCTGAAGATTGCCATGGATGCCGCCGGCATGAAGCAGGCAGATTTGATCCATGCAGCGCAAGAAGAAGGTCATAAACTCTGGAAAAGCCAGGTCAGCCAGTACGTTAGCGGCAAGACCATCCCCCGCCCCGACGTAATGCAGCTGCTTGCTGAACTATTGAACGTCACTCCCGAGTGGCTGGGCGGCGAGGAGTCTGCGCCCATGACTCCTCCTGAACCTGAACCTTCTGAACTTGAACCACTTGTTCATGAGGTTCAAAACAATTTTGAACCTTCCAATACTAATGAACCTGCTGTGTCCGATGATCAAGGGAGCGTACCTATGCGTCAGTTCAAGAAATCCTCGAAGCTTGATAACGTTCTGTACGATGTTCGTGGTCCGGTTGTGGACGAAGCTGCACGCATGGAGTCCCAGGGCATGCGCATTTTAAAATTGAACATCGGCAACCCTGCCCCGTTCGGGTTTCGCACGCCCGACGAGGTTGTTCAGGACATGCGACATCAGCTTCCCGATTGCGAGGGTTACAGCGATTCGAAGGGCTTGTTCAGCGCGCGCAAGGCCATCATGCAGTACTCTCAGATCAAGGGCCTTCCCAATGTTGATATGGACAGCATCTACACCGGCAACGGCGTTAGCGAGCTCATTAACCTATGCATGCAGGCGCTGCTCGACACCGGCGACGAGATTCTTATCCCCAGTCCCGACTATCCGCTATGGACGGCTTGCGCCACCCTTGCCGGCGGCACGCCCGTTCACTACATCTGTGACGAGCAGGCTGAGTGGTATCCCGATATCGACGATATCGAGCGCAAGATCACGCCGCGCACAAAGGCCATCGTCATCATCAACCCCAACAACCCCACCGGCGCGCTGTACCCGCGCGAGGTGCTGCAGCAGATCGTCGATGTGGCTCGCAAGCACCAGCTGATGATCCTATCCGATGAGATCTATGACCGCTTGGTCATGGACGACCTTGAGCACGTGTCCATCGCAAGCCTTGCTCCCGATCTGTTCTGCATCACCTTCTCGGGTCTTTCGAAGTCGCACATGATTGCCGGCTATCGCATCGGCTGGATGGTGCTGTCTGGCGAGAAGTACTGCGCGCAGGACTTCATCTTGGGCCTGAACATGTTGTCGAATATGCGCTTGTGCTCCAACGTGCCGGCGCAGTCCATCGTCCAGACCGCTCTGTGGGGCCATCAGAGCGTGCGCAACTACGTGGTGCCCGGAGGCCGCGTATGCGAGCAGCGCGATTACGTATACAAGGCGCTCAACGACATCCCCGGCATCACCGCCGTCAAACCCCGTGCAGCCTTCTACATCTTCCCGAAGATCGATGTGAAGAAGTTCAACATCACCAACGACGAGCAGTTCGCACTCGACCTGCTGCACGAGAAGAAGATCCTGCTGGTTCCCGGCAAGGGCTTCAACTGGGGTTCGCCCGACCACTTCCGCGTGGTATACCTGCCGCGTATCGAGGTGCTCTCCGAAGCCATGGGTCAGCTCGGCGACTTCCTCTCACACTACCGCCAAGCGTAGCAGGCTAAGAGGCACCTAGCGCTTTCAGGCTTCGCGGTGAGCAGGGGGCAGTCCCCTGCTCACGTATCAGGGTCGTCCGACCGCTGCTGCGCGGTCGCCTACCGGCATGACAGGGGTCTGTCCCGTCAAGCGCTTTTGAGGCGTTTAGAGATTTCAAACCATTACTCATCAGATATGGGAAGAGGGGCCCAAGCCCCTCTTCCCATATGGTGCCAAGCTATGCAGAGTCTTATTTCAGCTGACGCTGATGCGCGAAATGCACCTTGCTTCGACGCGGAGCCAATTCAAAGCAAGGCTGTTCTCACGGCAACGAAACATCTAGCTCTTGTCCCTTGCATTAAGGAATCTTAATACGACCCCGCACCTTTCGGCCGCATGCAACCGAACCGCGCCGCCGCCTACTGCACTTCGGAGCGATAGGCTGCGATCTCATCGAGGAAGGCTTTGCCGTACTTCTCGAGCTTCTTCATGCCTACGCCGCTGACATCCATAAACTCGTCCTCGGTTTCGGGCATGCGAGCGCACATATCGCGCAACGAGGCATCGCCGAAGACCATGTACGGAGCCAATCCGCCTTCGACCGCCAGCTGCTTGCGCAACGCGCGCAGTCTTTCGAACAGATCCTGATCATATGCCGCATCGGGACCGCTTGCCGTGCCCGACCCACCGAACGAGTGACCGCCGGCAACGCCCGGCTTGCGCTGCGGTTGTCTCAGCACCTGCTTCATCTGCAATCGAAAATCAGGTGCTGCCGCTTCACGGAAGCGAGCCCCAAACCCCACTACGGGGAACTGGCCATCCGATATCTCCAAGTATTCGCCCGCCGCGAGCAGCTCGATGACCTCTTTCAGCTGCACTTGCGACATGCTGACGGAGTTGAGACACTTCGCCTGCGCAAGGCCGAACTGCTCAAGGCGCTCCATGTTCGTGCCACGCAGCACATCAACCACCACGCCTTTGCCGAACCTTCCGCGCAACTCCTGCACGCAACGCATGACAGCACGCGCTTCCGCGGTAACGTCCACCGCCCTGAACCCACCTTCGCAGTTCGAGCAGTTGTTGCACGAGCCGTTTTCCTGCTGCGCTGCGGACTCATCGCCGAAGTAACGCAACATGTAGCCGCGCAGGCATTCGCACGTCAGGCAATAGCCCTCCATAGCCGCCAGCATACGGCGCCTAGCCGCGCGGGCAACCTCAGCTTCCTCGGGGCTCATGCTTTCGTTGCCGCTGTCCTGCTCAAGGAAGAACCTGCAAGTGGACAAATCGCCATCGCTCCAGTAGAGCATGCACTCGCTGGCAAGCCCGTCGCGCCCCGCGCGGCCCGCTTCCTGATAATAGGCTTCGATGCTTGACGGCATGTTGTAGTGGATGACGTAACGCACGTTCGACTTATCGATGCCCATGCCGAAGGCGTTAGTTGCCACGATGACCGCAGCATCGTCGTTGATCCATGCCTGCTGATTGGCGCTGCGCTCTTCTTTTCTCAATCCTGCGTGATAGCGCGTTGCCTTCACGCCGGACTGCACCAAGTGTTCGTGCACCTTCTCGACGTTCTTGCGCGTATTGCAATACACCACGCCTGAGTCCTCGGGATGCGCCTTCGCATACGTTGTGATGCGGTTCAGCTTTTTATTCGGCTCTAGGCGCTCCACGGAAAAGTGGAGGTTCGGCCGGTCGAAACCGGTTACCGCTTGGTAGGGATCTCGCAATCCTAACAGGCGCACGATGTCGGCACGAACGCGCTCCGTTGCCGTTGCGGTGAGTGCGGCAACAGTAGGACGCGCGGAAGCTGCTCAATGAACGTACCGATGCGCAGATACGACGGGCGAAAATCCTGGCCCCATTGCGATACGCAATGCGCTTCGTCTACCGCGACCAGCGGGATGGGCGCCTGCGAGGCGAACCCCACAAAGCGCGGGTCCTCCAAGCGCTCAGGCGCAACATAGAGCAGGTCGAACTCCCCCGCCAGAGCACGCGCCATGATCGAACCCTGCTGAGACGGGGTAAGCGTGGAGTTCAGATACGCCGCCTGAATGCCAGCATCCTGCAAGCTGCGCACCTGGTCGCCCATCAGCGACACCAACGGGCTTATGACCAGCGCAAGGCCGTTCATGACAACGCCCGGTATCTGATAGCACACCGACTTGCCGGCGCCGGTAGGCATGACCGCAAGCGCATCGCGACCTGCAAGCAAAGCCTGCACCACGCCCTGCTGGCCCGGCCTGAAATCCTTGTAGCCGAAATGCATTTCCAGCGCCAAGCGCGCCTGCTCTATAGGTACCGACACGGCAAACCTTTCCCTAACAACAAGTTTCACAATGCGCGAAGTGCAAGCGCAAATCTAAATGCAGATGCAATGCAAACGCAAATCCACGATTATATGACCACGTCACCACAATCCTGCAGGAGAATCGCGGATCGCAACAGCTTCGAAGCCCATCCAGAAGCGTTTCATCTGGGAAAATGCCTCGATAAACGCCTAGATGATAATCCCTTCACAGTGATCTATTTCGTGCTGGATAATCTGCGCAGTGAAGCCACTGAAGCTTTTCTGGCAGGTTTTGAACGATTCATCCTGATATGACACGCGAATCTTGCGATACCGCCGACATGGCCTCTGCCCCACAAGCGACAGGCACCCCTCCTCGGTGGAATACTCGCTTGAGGCATGCACGATTTCAGGATTGAACATGAGCTTGGCCGTGCCGTTGTCATCGAATACGATGATACGCTTGCGCACGCCGATCATGTTCGCGGCCATTCCCACGCACTCATGAGCATGCGCTTCAAGCGTATCAAGCAAGTCCTGCCCAACAGGCGCATCCTCGATGGTTGCGGCCTCCGATGGCATGGCCAAGAACAGCTGGTTTCGCATAATCGGTCTGATCATCGGGCTCGTGCCTCCTACATGAATATGGACAAGTGGGTTGCGAATACGTGAAAAGGGGTTTCGCTGCACCTACTGTACCATGCGAAACCCCCGCGTTCAAGAAAAATCGAACGTTTGTTTTATTGTGTTTTCACACCGTTTGACCTGCGGAAACAGCAGATTCTTTCGCAAAATCCCGTCACATTCGCGCATTATAAACAAGTTTGCCACCCCGACGACAAGCAACCCGACCGAGAAGCGCATGCCATAACACGCGACACCGCCCCATCCCGAATGAGCTATCGCGGCAAGAACTTGTCCAACTCGCGATCGAGCTCGGGAAGGTGCTTCACGTGCAGGCCGTCGGCGAACTTGCCGCGAACCATGACGCGCCGCACGTTTCGCAGCGCTTCCAGATCGTCAAGCGGGTTCGCATCCAGCACGATCATGTCAGCCGATTTCCCTACTTCGATCGAGCCCGTCTCGTCGCCAAGCCCGATGATGCTCGCATTGCCCAGCGTTGCCGCATGCAACGCAAGTTGGCGGCTTGCGCCCACGATGCGCTCGAAGTACACCAGCTCGCGCCACATATCGTATTGCGTAACGTACGGGCACGCCGAATCGGTACCCAATCCAACGGGAATCCCCTGCTCCAAGGCCTGTTTTGCGGCGGACACGATACCGTCGAAGACGATGCGCCCGTTCACCACCTGGACCTCAGTGGAATGGGTCATCTCGGACGGCAACTTGATGAACGGCAGCGCCGGGGAGACGGTGCAGGTCAGCGAGCTTTTGCGGCCCACGCCGTTTTCGCGGAACAGCGCCAGCAGCTCGTCGTCCAAAACGCCGCCGTGCTCGATGGTGTCCACGCCCGCTTCCAGACCAACGCGAACACCCTCCGTGCTCTCGATATGCGCCGCGGTATGCATGCCCAGCTTGCGAGCCTCGTCCACCGCTGCCGCCGCGATCTCGGGCGACATGCGCAGCACGCCCGGCTCGCCTTCCTTCTCGGCATCGAACACGCCGCCGGTGATGAACAACTTCACCAAATCGCACTTGTGGGCGAAGCAGTCGCGCACGATTTCACGCGCTTCATCAGGCGTTTCGGCAATGTGCGCGAACAGCCCCGCACCGTGACCGCCCGGCACCGTCACGCCCACGCCCGAGGTGACCAAGCGCGGGCCCTGGTACTTGCCCGCGTTGATGGCGTCGCGCACCCACACGTCGGCGAATCCCGGATCGCCCACGCTGCGCACCGTGGTGACGCCGCTTGCTAGCTGCTGCTGGGCATGTTTGCGCAGCGTACGATGCAGATACCAACGCCCAACGGGGTTGGCAACAACCTTCTCGATAAGGTCGCCCGCCGCGCCGGCGCTGGTGGGCTTGCCGTTGCCGCACAGATGCACATGCAGGTTGACCAGGCCCGGCATCAAATACGCGCCCTTCAGGTCCACCTCCTGCGCGCCCGCAGGACCAACCGTGGAGGCAGCGGGCCCGACCGCGCTGATGCGGCCGTTATCATCCACGGCAACGGTCATATTCTCCTGAGGTTGCATATCGCGCGTGCCGTCGAGCAGCGTTGCGTGCGTGAATACGTAAGACATGGCATTCCCCTTTACTTGCCTGCGCCGATGCGTGGGCATGGCGCGGAATCGATGATTCGAGCCTACCAAGAACTCGGCAAAGCGTCTAGGGAAAATGCCCACATGAGGAAAAGCTACCGGGGTTAGAAGGAGATGCGTCAGACGGCCCGGAACGCTAGCGCCCACGACACGGAAACCCACTATAACCTGGGAGAACTCCACTCTCGCAAGATAGAGGAGACCGCAACCCGCCAACGGCGCAAGGTTTCCCGGTCGTTCCGGCGGCTTCCTAGCAGACGGATTCTTCTCAAACCTGCAAGGTCCAGCGGACAGATTTCCGTGCAACGGACAAGGGTTCTGCAAGATGGCGATGCCATACTCGAACCAGGCGATGAGGCGGCTGGATTAAAGCGGGCCGTGTCATGGGAGACGCTCCTGACCTGCTGCTTCACTCCCCATCGCCTCTCCTCCCTTTGGAACGGGCGGGCTCCTCGCAAACTCAGGGCCTGCCCGCCACAAGCAAGCAAACCGCCGTAAAACGCAAGCAGGCCACGCTCCCGCGCATGCCGATAGCCACAACACGCAAGCAGCCTTATGCTCCCGCGAACGTCCATGCCCCCGATTCACACCACGCGACCGTCAAACCGTCCCGACAAGAACGCACCAGGAGACGCGAATGCGAACATCAAGCCGAAACGCTTCATCGCAGCAAACAGCGAACCGCCCCGAAGGACGGCTCGCTGCAATCATCTTATGGGCCTGCTTATGCCTTCGATGTCTGGTAAGCCTCGACCAGCTTCTTCGTCACGTCGGCGGGCGCAGGGTCGTAGCCCTCCAGCTCGATGTAGTAGCTGCCAGAACCGCGCGTCATGGCGCGCAGGTCCTTGGTGTAGCTGATGACCTCGGCATATGGCACGCGCACCATGATGACCGTCTCACCCTCGTCGGTGGAGTCGGTGCCCACGATGCGTCCACGGCGCGTGGCGATATCGCCCATAACGGTGCCGGCATACTCCTCGGTCACCACGATATCCATGGTTGCCATGGGCTCGAGCAGAATGGCACCAGCCTGCTCGCATGCCGCACGGAAGCCGATGCGCGCAGCGGTCTTGAACGCCATCTCGTTGGAGTCGACCGAATGGTACGAGCCATCGAACACAGCGCACTTGATGTCAACCATGGGATACCCCGCCAAGAAGCCCTCTGCCATGGCCTCCTGAACACCCTTGTCCACAGCGGGGATCAAGCCGCCGGGGATGGCGCCGCCCTTGACCTCATCGGAGAACTCATAGCCCTCGCCGGGGTTGGGGCTGATGCGCAGCCAGCAGTCACCGAACTGGCCTGCGCCGCCGGTCTGCTTCTTATGACGCCCCTGCGCCTCAGCCGTCTTCGTGATGGTTTCGCGATACGGGATGCGCACAGGAACCAGGCGCGCCTCCACCTTCGCCTGCTCCTTCATGCGCGCAAGCAGCGTTTCCACCTGAGCTTCGCCCATTGCCGTGACGATGGTCTGGTGCGTCTGCTCGTTACGCGCAACGCGCAGCGTGGGGTCGTTCTCAACCGCACGTGTAAGGAAGGTGCCGACCTTGTCCTCTTCCTTCTTATTAGCCGCCTCGATGGCGACGGGGTATTGCGGCACAGGCAGCGGCAGCGGATCGATGGACATCGTGCCCGATTGCGACAGCGTGTCGCCGGCACGCGTATCGGTGAGCTTGGGAACCACGATGATGTCGCCGGCCTTCGCCGACTTCACATCCGTGGCCTCCTTGCCCATCATCACATACAGATGGCCCAGGCGATCCTTTTTGCCCGTGCGCGCGTTGATCAGCTCCATACTGGGCGTGAGCACGCCGCTGATCAGCTTCAAGTAGCTCAAACGTCCCACGAACGGGTCGGCAACGGTCTTGAAGACGAACGCCGCCGGCTCGCCGTCCTCGTCCACGAACGTCTCCTCGCCATTGGCAAGGCGGAACGCGCCGTGGTGGCGCGGGTGCGGGAAATAGGTGCAGATATCCTTCATCACGCAGCGGATGCCCTGCTCGATGATGGTGGAACCCACGTATACGGGGATGAACAGCTCCTGCGCGATAGCCTTGTCAAGCAGGCTCTCAAGCTCTTCCTGCGTGAGTTGCTCGGAGCCGTCCAGGTACTTCATCATCAGATCATCGTCGGCCTCTGCCACCAGGTCGCACAGGCGATCGCGCGCGATCTGCGCCGCCTCGGCGTATTCCGCCGGGATATCCTCGATGCGGTCGTCAGTGGTGCCGTCCTGATCGAAGTAACGCGCCTTCATGCGCAGCACGTCGATGACGCCCTTGAAGTCCTCGGCAACGCCGATGGGGATGGTGACCGGCCCCAAGCGGCTTCCGAAACGCGCGTGCAGCTGCGCCATGATGGTGTCGAAGTTCGCGTGCTCGCGATCGATGTGGTTGATGAACACGGCGCGCGACAGGCGCATGCCCTCGGCCTCGCGCCACAACTTCGTGGTCATGACCTGGGGGCCTGCGACGGCGTCGACGACGAACAGCGCCATTTCGGCAGCCTGCATGGTGGCAAGCGTGTCGCCGATGAAGTCGGGATGGCCCGAGGTGTCGAGCAGGTTGATCTTGTAGTCATGGTACGGAATGGGCGCGACGGAGGTACCCAGAGTGAACTT
>OLRG01002579.1_pt1 | contig 12625 bp, 9 predicted proteins | sample 1672331 | NCBI WGS metagenome assembly OLRG01 (sample SAMEA3136672, study PRJEB25190) | human gut metagenome
GAGATCCGCCGGAGCGGTGCTTAAGCCGTCAGGCGGGAATTGTGCGGTGTTGCCTTAGTTGTTTTATACAATGTCCCACTCGACCGGCGTGGTAAACAGCCGCATGGCCTCGGCGCGGTCGGTGGTCTGGCCCAGCGCCCACATCAGTTTTACGGCCACGGCCTCGGGGGTCATGTCCTTGGCTTCCAGCACGCCTGGCAGCTCTTTCACCGAGCGGCCCACCTCATACACCGCCAGGTCGCACCCCTCGTGGGGGACCTGGGTGGTAAACACAGCCAGGCGGCCGCTGGTGCACCAATCCTGCAGGCGGGCGTACATTTCGCCGTGCTCGCCGCCGGGCAGGCCGCCTACGCCGAAGCTTTCCACCACCAGTGCCCGGTAGTGAGGTGCCAGCAGCGGGATGATGTCCGCCCGCATGCCGGGCACCAGCCGCAGTACGAAGACGGCGGGGTCCAGCTGCTCGTAAAACTGCACGGGCGGCATCGGGTCAGGGCGGCGCAGAAAGGGGATGAGCCGCATATCCCGGAACACGGCGGTCTCGGGGTAGTCGATGCTGGAAAAGGCGTTGAAGCTTTTGGTGCGGGTCTTGCGGGCGCGGGTGCCCAGGATGACCTTATTGTCAAATACCAGCTGCACGCCCCAGGAAAAATCGCTGCTGGCATACAAAAAGGTGCGATACAGGTTGTTGCGGGCGTCCGTATCGCGGTTGTAGATGGATTTTTGGCTGCCGGTCAGCACCACCGGCTTGGCGCTGTTCTGGATCATGTAGCTCAGTGCGGCGGCGGTGTAGGCCATCGTGTCGGTGCCGTGGGCAATGACGAAACCATCGTAGGCATCGTAGTTTTGGCGGATGGCATGGACCAGCTGTTGCCATTGTTCCGGGCCTACGTTGGTAGAGTCCAAACTGAACAGCTGCACCGCGTCGATCTCGCAGAGTTTGGCCAGCTCCGGTACGAAAGAAAGGAGTTCTTCCGATGTAATGGCCGGTGCCAGGCCGCCGGCGGCGGTGGGTTTGCTGGCGATGGTGCCGCCAGTGGCGAGGAGCAATATCTTTTTCATATGTGTTTTTACCTTTCGTGCTGCCTCGCAGCAGCGAGACTTTTTCGCTTCCCTTTTGGTCACAAAAAAAGAAGAACCTTACAGCAGGATGCTGTTATATACGGTTGTCACCGCATGGGGGTGACAACCATCAGCCGCAATCACAAATCCCACAACAAATGCTTTTCCGCCACCAACGCAGCATCTAATTTCTTGACCCGCATCCCCGAGAACTCCACAGTAACAAACCGTCCGTCAAATTCGGTTACGACCCCTCGCCCGAACACCGCATGCTGAACGGCGGCCCCTACGCGGGTCACAGCCGCTACATCCACCGGCGGCAACGCAGGCCCGGCAGCCGCAGGCTTATTCCGCCCCAACACCCGGTTGGTTTCGGCCTTGGCCAGCTCCCGTTCGGCACGGCTCTCGGGCAAATTAAAAATTACTTCCTGCACAAAAACCGAGGGCATCGTCTTGCAATCGAACAACACCAGCTTGTGCCGCGCACGGGTCATTGCCACGTAAAACAGGCGGCGGTCCTCCTCGTATTGGCGGGTGTCCTCGGGGGTGCGGCAGCAGATCTCCGGCTTGGCGGGCAGCACGCCGTCAAAGGCATCCAGCAGCACCACCCGGTCATACTCCAGACCCTTGCTGGAATGGATCGTCGATAAAACAAACGGAACATCGCTGTTTACATCGGCCTTCGCAGCAATCAGCATCCGCAGCTCTTCCAGCCGGTCCAACAGGCGCAGGGCGTTGGGCTCCTGCTCGGCCAGCATTTCCAAAATAGCCAGTTTGCCGGTGTCCATGCCCTTCTGGTTCAGGTACGCGCCGTAACCGCAGCCGTGGCGCACGGCGTCCAGCGCATCGGCGGCGTTCAGCTGCGGGATGCGCTTAAACGCCGCGTAAATATCCCCCAGCGATTCCCGCATCCGAGTCTTTGTCTCGGAGTCACGGATCAGCTCCTCCAAAATCGGCCGCCCGGTGCGGGTACTGGCCCCGCAGGCCGCCAGCGCCCTCTGGCGGGAGAGCGCTAGCCCAAACTTGTAGTACAGCCGCAAAAACCGCTCGCCATTGGCCGGCTCGTAGGCAAATCGCAAAAAATCCACGGCATCCAGCACAATTTTGTGGGTGAAAAACGTCAGGTCGGCCTTTTTAAAGCGGTAGGGCACACCCCGCCGCTCGCACAGGTCCACCAGCGGCAGCGCACTCTCGTTGTTGCGGAACAGCACCGCCGTCTCCCCGCCGCCGCGCCGGGCTTCCTCAAACAGCCAGTCGATCTGCTCCTCGCGCCGGGTGATGCGCCGTATCTCAATGGGGCACTGCGCCCCCTGGGTCGCCCGCAGGGTTTTGGGGCGGCGGTAGCGGCTGCGGGCCACAAAGGCGTTGGCGGCGGCCACGATCTCCTCACTGGAACGGTAATTCTCCTCCATCAGCAGCACCTGTGCGCCGGGGTAGACCTGCTCAAAGTCCATCAGTGCCTGGGGGTAGGCGGCGCGGAACCCATAGATGCTCTGATCCTCGTCGCCTACCATAAACAGGTTCAGACTGCGCCCGGCCAGCAGCCGTATAATTTCGTGCTGAATTTTGGAGGTATCCTGCGATTCATCCACGCAAAAATATTTATACCGCTGCTGGAAATACGCCAGCACCGGCGGCGCGGCCCGCAGAATTTGCAGCGCAAACACCATCTGGTCGTCGTAGTCCATCTGCCCGGCCCGTTTCAGCGCGGCCTGGTAGCGGCGGTACAGCTCCGGCAGGTTGGCTAAATCCGTTTCCAACCCTTCAATTTCCTCATCGGCCAGCGCCATATTTTTAATGTAGGTGATAGCCGTGCGCAGCTCTTTCAGTGTGCTCTCGGTGGGAAACTCCCGGTTCACCTGCTGCCAGATGTCGGTCAGCATCCGGGTGATGTCGCCCTCGTTGGTCAGCAGTTCGGGCTGGCGGCGGCCGTAGACCCGGCTGTAATACTGCAAAATCACCGCCGAAAGCCCGTTAATGGTGCGGAAGGTCATCTGCCCGGCCAGCTCCGCTCCAAAACGGGCGGCAAAGCGGCCGCGCATCTCGTGGGTGGCGGCCACCGTGTAGGTCATCGTTAAGATCTGCGCCGGGGGCACATCGCAGCACAGCACCATGTAGCCCAAACGGGTCACCAGCACGGTGGTTTTGCCGCTGCCCGGCACGGCCAGCAGCAGCACCGGCCCATGCACGGCCTGCACGGCGGCCAGCTGTTGGGGGTTCAGTCCCGCCGCATATTGCTTGATAAAGGTCTCTTTCTGCAAAAGGCAGCCTCTTTCTATGCCCCGCCCATAGGCGGAAAAGTTCGATACTACAAGCATACCATGCCGCCGCGGCGGGGGCAAGCGTTACTTTTTTATCACGAAGCAGGGCAGGGGAGCGGTGCTGGCCCAGTTGGCAAACTCACAGACCAGCACGGTGTATTTTGTCAGCGGCAGGGCGCGGAAAAATCCCAGCGCCGCCTGCTTTTCACTGTCACCGATGACCTGCCCGCTGTACAGCACCGCCGCCAGCACACCGCGCGGCTTCAGGGCATCCAGCGCGGCCTGCAGGGCGGGCAGACTGCCATCGGCGGTGGAGTGCACCTCGTGGTCGGCGCCGGGCAGCCAGCCAAAATTGAACAGCACGCAATCCGCCGTGCCGGGGGCGACCAGTTCGGCCAAACGTGCATGGTCGTGCACCAATGCCTGCCCGATGGCCCCCAGCCCGGCGGCGCCCAGCCGTGTGTTGGTGTTTTCCACGGCGGCAGGCTGAATATCCAGCGCCAGCACCCTGCCCGTGGGTCCTGCCAGGCGGCACAAAAACTCGGTGTCGTGGCCGTTGCCGCAGGTGGCGTCCACATACAGTCCGCCCGGCTGGAGGTGGGCTGCCAAAAATTCATGGCAAAGCTGCACCGCCGAAAGATCCGGCACCCGGCGGCGGACCATCTCGCCGCCCTGGGGCAGAAAGTCGAACTTTTTCAATAAGGCCCCGGCGGCTTCGTCAGCGGCAGGGCCGGCGGTAAAGCGGGTCTCGCGTTTGACGTCATACCCGCCGCTTTGCTGCAAGATCTCCTTGACCAGATAGCTGCCGTACCCCCGTTGCCGCCAGGCCGGGTCGATCTCCACCCACAGCCGCCCATCCTCCAGCGCAGCCATGCCGATGACGGTCTTTTCTTTGTATAATACGTATTTCCCGGCTTCGTGGGTGATTTTCATAGCAGGCACTTCCTTTTACAAACTACATCCAGCATACAGGCCCCGGCACCGCCTGTCAAGCGCCGAAATGGGAGCATTTTCACATTCTTTTCACCCGGCCGAGAAACCTATTTCACAATTGGCCGGTATACTATAGGCATAGAAAGCAAATAGGGAACGAAAGCCCCAGGCACATTGCCCCGACGCTTCCCAAATCTCACGCGAAAGGATGGACCAGTATGAGCAACGAATACGATTACTCCGGTCTTTACAATAACGGCCAGGGCGGCAATACGCCCGACCCCAATCAGGGCCAGAACAACGACCAGCCCCGGAACGAAGCCAACCAGGCTTCTGCAACCCAGCCCGATCAGCCCAGCCAGCCCGAGCAGGGCGGCTACCCCAACGTGGGCAGCAGCGGCATGAACACCGCCAACACCGCCCGCACCGATTACTCGGCAGGCAGCAGCACCAATAACACCGGTGCCAACACCTACAACCAGCCGAACAACGCCTACGGCCAGAACAACGGCTACACCAGCAGTTTCAGCGGCGGCAATGGCGGCAGCAACGGCGGCTACAATGGCTACAGCTACGCCAGTGCCCCGCAGCAGCCCCCCAAGAAAGAAAAAAAGCATAACAAGGTTCTGCTGCGCGTCCTCGCCGGTGTCGGCGTGGTGGCCCTGGGCTTCGGCAGCGGCATCGGCGGTGCCGTGGTGGCCAGCCGTGCCGGCCTGACCGGCAACCAGGTGGTCGTGCAGGAAGTCCAGCGCGACACCAGCACCGATGCCTCTAACACCGGCAGCACCGATGGCACCTCTATGACCATGCAGCAGATCGCTGCTGTGGCCTCCCCCAGTGTGGTGGCCATCACCACCGAGCAGATGAGCAGCAGCCAGACCTGGTTTGGCGGCTACTATGTGCAGAGCGGTGCCGGTTCCGGCATCATCATCAGCCAGGATGGCTACATCCTCACCTGCGCCCATGTGGTCAGCGGCGCTACCAGCGTGAAGGTCCAGCTCAACGGCAGCGACCAGAGCTATGACGCCACCGTTGTCGGCGTCGACTCTACTTCCGATATTGCCGTGCTGAAGGTCGATGCCACCGGCCTGACCCCGGCAGTCATCGGCGACAGCGATAAGTTGGCTGTCGGTGAGACCACCGTGGCTGTGGGCAACCCGCTGGGCACCTTGTCCAACACCGTTACCCAGGGCATCGTCAGCGCCCTGAACCGTCAGGTCACCGTGGAAGATAACGATATGACCTTGATCCAGACCGATACATCCATCAGCCCGGGCAACTCCGGCGGTGGTCTGTTCAACGCAAACGGTGAGCTGATCGGCGTGGTCAACGCCAAGAGCAGCTACAGCGAGGCCGAGGGCATCGGCTTTGCCATCCCCATCAACACCGCTATGGACATTGCCCAGCAGTTGATCGAAAACGGCGCTGTGGCCCGCCCGGTGCTGGGTGTCAGCATCCTGGACGTTCAGGATTCCTCCACCGCACAGCAGTACGGTGTGTCCGCTTTGGGCGTCTACGTGGCTGATGTCACCAAGGGCGGCGGCGCCGAGGCTGCCGGTGTGCAACGCGGTGACCGCATCATCGCCATCGATGACACGGCTGTCAGCAGCACCTCCACCGTCAAGAGCTACCTGGCCGACAAGCAGGTGGGCGACACCGTCACCCTGCAGGTCGAGCGCGACGGCAAGGTCCTGACCCTCAACGTCACTTTGGGGAATAGTGCGCAGTAAAAGTGCCGCAACCCCAAAGGCCCCCTTGTGCAAAGGGAGGCTCTCCCTACCCCGCGTTTTCTATAAACATTTCCTCCTTCTTTTTTCTTTCCATATAATCTTCTAATCTTGCAAAAATGTCCTGCAATGCAAATCTTGCATTGTGGGACATTTTTGCTGTTTTATACAGCTTGTTCATAAAAACTTTGTTTGACAGGCCATACAGCCGTACTGTATAATTTAAAATGTACGCAACGTATAAAAAAAGTTCATATCCGGGAAAGAATCTGGGCGAAACGCGCACAAGATGCCGAACCGTCCGCGAAACAGGGGAACAGAAGAAAAGGAGGTCATACCCATGAGCGATTACGCTGCTATTGCAAAAGAAGCTGCCGTTTTTACCGAGGAATGTGTCACCAACAACCGCATCGACCCGTCCCTTTTTGACCAATACAACATCAAGCGCGGCCTGCGCGACCAGGACGGCAAAGGCGTGCTGGCAGGCATTACCAACATCTCCCGCATTGATGCCTTTGAGGAGAAGGACGGTAAAAAAGTGCCCTGCGACGGAAAACTCTGGTACCGCGGCTACAACGTGTATGACCTCATCCGGGGCCTGCGCGGCAAGCGCTATGCCTTTGAGGAAGCCGCCTACCTGCTCCTTATCGGTGACCTGCCCAACGAGGCCCAGCTGGATGCTTTCAAGGACAGCCTGGTCAAATGCCGCGACCTGCCTACCAACTTTGTGCGGGACGTCATCATGAAAGCCCCCAGCCGCGACCTGATGAACTCGCTGACCCGCAGTGTGCTCACCCTCGCCAGCTACGATGACGACATCGGCAAGACCGACCTGCAGACCCAGCTGGAGCAGTGCATCAAGCTCATCAGCGTCTTCCCCATGCTGGCCGTCTACGGCTACCACGCCTACCATTATTATGAGTGCGGCGGCAGCATGTACATCCACCGCCCCAAACCGGAGCTTTCCACCGCCGAAAACCTGCTGCAGATGCTCCGCCCCGACCAGAAATACACCGAGCTGGAAGCCCACGTGCTGGACATCGCCCTGCTGCTGCATATGGAGCATGGCGGCGGCAACAACTCCACCTTCACCACCCGCGTGGTCAGCTCCTCCGGGTCGGATACCTACTCGGTCATTGCGGCGGCGCTTTCCAGCCTGAAAGGCCCCAAGCACGGCGGTGCCAACATCAAGGTCATGCAGATGATGGACGACATCCGCGCCCACGTCACCGACCCCACCGACGAAGCCGCCATGCACGACTACCTGTCCCGCATCGTCGACCGCCAGGCCTTCGACCAGAAGGGCCTGATCTACGGTATGGGCCACGCGGTCTACTCCCTCAGCGACCCCCGCGCCGTGGTGTTCAAAAACTTTGTGCACCAGCTGGCCGATGCCAAGGGCCGCGCCCGCGATTTTGAATATTACAACACCATCGAGCGGCTGGCCCCCAAAGTCATCGCAGAAAAACGCCATATTTATAAAGGCGTGTCTACCAACGTCGACTTCTACTCCGGCTTCGTCTATGACATGCTGGGTATCCCCGTGGAGCTGTACACCCCCATCTTCGCCGTGGCGCGCATCGTGGGCTGGTCCGCCCACCGCATGGAGGAGCTGGTCAACGTGGATAAGATCATCCGCCCCGCCTACCAGAGCATCATGACCCCGCGGGACTACGTGCCGCTGGAAAACCGCTGATGCCTGCCTGACCCCCTTACATGCAAAAGGAGGCCGAATGAACGAAAAACTCAAAGAAAAGACCCGCGAAGCCCTGACCAGCGTGCTGCCCATCACGGTCATCGTGCTGGTGCTCAGCGTCACGCTGGTGCCCATGGAGGTGGGTACGCTGGCCCTGTTTTTAACGGGGGCGGTGCTGCTCATCGTGGGCATGGGCTTCTTCCAGCTGGGTGCCGAGATCTCCATGACCCCGCTGGGCCAGGGGATAGGCGGCAGCATCGTGCGCCAGAAAAAAACATGGCTGGCCGTTGTCATCTGCTTTGCCATGGGCGCTATCATCACGATCTCAGAACCCGATCTGCAGGTGCTGGCCAACCAGGTGGCGGCCATCCCCAACGCTGTGCTTATCTGGACGGTGGCGGCGGGTGTCGGCGTGTTCACCGCTGTGGCGGTGCTGCGCATTTTGTACCGCGTGCCGCTGTCCAAAATGCTGCTGGGGCTGTATTTGCTGCTGTTCGTGGTGTCCCTTTTTGTCCCCAATGAATTTTTGGCCGTCGCCTTTGATGCCGGCGGCGTCACCACCGGCCCCATGACGGTGCCCTTTATCATGGCGCTGGGCATCGGCTTCTCAGCTGCCCGCAGCGATAAGGACAGCGCCAACGACAGCTTCGGCCTCATCGCTCTGTGCAGTGTTGGCCCCATCCTGATGGTCATGCTGCTGGGCATCTTCTACCACCCCACGGAGACGATTTATGACGCCGTGCAGCTGGCCCCGGTCATCACTACCCAGGATGTGGCACTGGCCTTTTTGCAGGACCTGCCCCATTATACGGCCGAGGTGCTGCAAAGCACGCTGTCCATCGTGGGCGTGTTTGTGCTGTTCCAGGCGCTGACCCGCAGCTTCCAGCCGCGCCAGTTGGTGCGTATGGTGCTGGGCTTTGTGTATACCATTATCGGGTTGATTTTGTTCCTCACCGGTGTCAACGTCGGGTTCGCGCCCGTAGGCAATCTGCTGGGCAGCGGCCTGGGCAGCGGCCCCCTGCGCTGGGCGCTGCTTCCTATCGGCATGCTCATCGGCTACTACATCGTCAAGGCCGAGCCAGCGGTGCAGGTGCTCAACGAACAGGTCGAGGAGATCACCGGTGGTACTATCTCCCGCCATGCCATGAACCGCGCCCTGCAGGCCGGTGTGGCCGTGGCGGTGGCGCTGGCCATGCTGCGCGTGCTGACCGGACTTAGCATCTACTGGGTGCTCATCCCCGGCTACGCGGCGGCGCTTATCATGAGCCGCTTTGTCCCGCCGGTGTTTGTGGGCATCGCGTTTGACTCCGGCGGCGTCGCCAGCGGCCCGATGACATCCACTTTCCTGCTGCCGCTGGCCATGGGCGCATGCAGCGCGGTGGGCGGCAACGTCGTCACCGATGCCTTCGGTATCGTGGCGCTGGTCGCCCTGGCTCCGCTCATCGCCATCCAGATCATGGGCCTGCTGTATGCCCGCCGCACCCAGGCGCAGACCGCCCCCGACATTTTGGACGACACCGTGGTGGAACTGGAGGAATACTGATATGGCTGCAACGCAAAAACGCACCCCCTGCCTGCGGCTGCTCCTTTCGGTCACGCAGGCCGAGGATGAGCACCGCGTGGTGGAAGTGCTGCAAAAAAACGGCATCCCCCTTTGTTTTGAAGCCCGCGCCAAGGGCACAGCCCCGTCTGAGCTGCTGGATGCCATCGGCCTGGGCGGCACCACCCGCGTGCTGACGGCGGGCCTGCTGCCCCGCGCCAACGTCCCGGCGGTGTTCGGGGCCATCAACAAGGCGCTTTCTTACCACAAGCGCGGTGCAGGCATCGCCGTGACCCTGCCGCTGACCGGCGTACAGAACAGCATTTTGCAGTTGACCGCCCCGGCGGACTGTGCCGGACCCACTGCTGAAAAGGAGGAACACACCATGAAGGACCATCCCTACGCCCTGCTGTGGGTTTCTGTCAAGGCGGGCCACGGCGACGAAGCTGTGGACGCTGCCCGCAAAGCAGGGGCCCGCGGCGGCACAGTGCTGAAAGGCAGCCGCTGCAGTACCGAGGAGGCCAGCAGCTTTTTGGGCATTTCCATTCGGGAGGAGCAGGATTTTGTTATGATCGTCGTCCCGCAGGAGCAGAAATCCGCCGTCATGCAGGCAGTCACCGCCGCCTGCGGCCTGAACACCCCCGCCCACGGTGTAACAGCCGCCCTGCCGGTAGATGAAGTGATGGGATTAGAATAAGTACCCCTTAAAAGGCCCCCTTGTGTAAAGGGGGCTCCGCGAAGCGGTGGGGGATTGTGAACTTACCCATACATCGACCTACCCCGTAAAATCACAATCCCTCCGTCACGGCTACCGCCCTTTACACAAGGGAGGCTTTAGGGGCCCGCAATAACGATAAAAAAGGATGCAAGGAACTTACTCCTTGCATCCTTTTATTGTTTAAAAATTACCCGGCAATCGCACCAAAGGCCGAGAAGCCCAGCAAACTGACCACACCCATGATGCACCCGGCCAGCAGCACGCCGCCCATGCAGGCACGCACGCTGGATTTGAAATCCATGTCCAGCAGGCTGGCGGCCAGTGTGCCGGTCCAGGCACCGGTGCCCGGCAGGGGGATACCCACGAACAGCAGCAGCGCCCAGGGCAGGCCGCGGCCGGCCTTGGCCTTTAGCTTCTCGCCGCCCTTGTGGCCCTTCTCCAGGCAGAAGGTGAAGAACTTGCCGATGACCGGCTTATCCGCGCCCCACTCCAGCACCCTGCGGGCCAGAAAGAAGATGAACGGCACCGGGAGCATGTTGCCGATGATGGAGATGATGTACACCTGCCACAGCGGCAGGCCCAGCCCCACGCCGATGGGGATCGCGCCGCGCAGCTCGATCAGCGGCACCATCGAGACGAAAAATACAGTCAGATATTTAGTCAGCATAATAAACCTCGTTGTAGTGTTGCTTTCTATAAACGATAACTTTCTAATTATACAGGATAACGACCAATTTGGCAAGTACTACTTTAAAGGCTCCCCGTAAGGGGAGCTGCCTCTTTAACCTTATTCTATATACACATCCTTAAATTTGTCCTGTTTTGTCAAATCCGGCCAATCTTATGAACATGTTGTAAACTTTTATAAAATTGCACAAGGTTAGTTGTATAAAACTGGCGCCCTGCACGAAAATAAGTTAATTTTATCTAACTGCTTGACTTTTAGGTGTTAGTTATGCTAAACTGCTATCGCAAGCGGTTAGAGCGTTCTAACCGCCCACTTTTGCTTGACCTGTTAGCATATGCTAATGGGCGGGCCAAACAGCATATAAAGGGGTGTTTGTGCTATGCCTTTGACAATGGCAAAAGCAGGTGAGACCGTCACCATCCAGAAGATCACCGGTAAGGATGAAGTTCGTCTGCACCTGGCAGAGCTGGGCTTTGTTGTTGGCGAGACCATTACGGTCGTCAACGAGATCAGCGGCAACCTGATCCTCCAGGTCAAGGAAGCCCGCATCGCGCTGGATAAGACCATGGCCATGCGCATCATGGTCGCCTAAAATTCGGAAATCCGTCCCCGCGCAAACGGAGGCTAGATTTACAGTATTGAGGAGGAATCGTATATGAAAACTCTTAAAGACGTTAAGGTCGGCGAGACTGCTACGGTCAAACGCCTGCACGGCGAAGGCCCTGTCAAGCGCCGCATCATGGACATGGGCCTGACCAAGGGTGTCCAGGTCTACGTCCGTAAGGTCGCACCTCTGGGCGACCCCATGGAGCTGACCGTCCGCAACTACGAGCTGAGCGTTCGTAAGGCCGACGCCGAGATGGTCGAGGTCGAGTAAAATAGCTGCTTTCCCCGCCCAAAAGCGGGAAAACATAGAAAGGGGTATATGAATGGCAATTAAAATTGCATTGGCCGGCAACCCGAACTGCGGTAAAACCACCCTGTTCAACAACCTGACCGGCTCTAACCAGTACGTCGGTAACTGGCCCGGCGTTACGGTGGAAAAGAAAGAGGGTAAACTCAAGGGCCACGATGATGTCGTGATTCAGGACTTGCCCGGTATCTACTCTCTGTCTCCCTACACGCTGGAGGAAGTTGTCGCCCGCGGCTACCTTGTCAACGAGAAGCCCGATGCCATCCTGAACATCATCGATGGTACCAACATCGAGCGTAACCTCTACCTGACCACCCAGCTGATCGAGCTGGGCATCCCCGTTGTCATGGCAGTCAACATGATCGACCTGGTTCGCAAGAACGGCGACAAGATCGACCTGAACAAGCTCTCCAAGGAACTGGGCTGTAAGGCTGTTGAGATTTCCGCCCTGAAGGGCGAGGGCTGCCAGCAGGCTGCCGAGGCTGCCATCGCCGCCGCCAAAGAGGCCAAGGGTGTTGAGCTGCCCCATGTCTTTACCGGCAGCGTTGAGCATGCCATCGCTCATATCGAGGAATCCATCCAGGGCAAGGTCGATGACCGCTTCCTGCGTTGGTACGCCGTTAAGCTGTTCGAGCGCGACGACAAGGTCGAGGCTGAGCTGAACCTTGGCAAGGATGTGCTGGACCACATCGGCCAGCATGTCACCGACTGCGAGAACGAGATGGATGACGATGCCGAGAGCATCATCACCAACCAGCGTTACGCTTACATCAACGGTGTTGTCGACAAGGCCGTCAAGAAGAAGGCCCGCGCCGAGCACCTGACCGTTTCCGATAAGATCGACCAGCTCGTTACCAACCGTATTCTGGCCCTGCCCATCTTCGCAGCCATCATGTGGCTGATGTACGCCATCGCCATGGGTACCTCTGTTGCTGACGGCGGCATCGGTATCGGCACCTTCGCTACCGATTGGACCAACGATGTTCTGTTCGGCGAGATCGTCCCCAACGCCCTGGGCGGCTTCCTGGAGGGCATCGGTGTTGCCGGCTGGCTTTACGGCCTGATCATGGACGGCATCGTCGCCGGTGTC
>OLRG01002582.1_pt1 | contig 12619 bp, 9 predicted proteins | sample 1672331 | NCBI WGS metagenome assembly OLRG01 (sample SAMEA3136672, study PRJEB25190) | human gut metagenome
CACCTAAAGGTAGTGGGTTTCCGCCTATGGCAAACGAAAGGATTTTATTTATGAATAAAACAGTAGTTCTTGTTGTGGAGGATGACCGTCCGATACGAAATCTCATCGTAACAACATTAAAAATGCATGATTATAAATATCTTACGGCTAACAATGGAGTATCTGCGATAATGGAAGCATCTTCACATCATCCAGATATTGTCCTCTTAGATCTGGGTCTTCCGGATATGGAAGGAGTAGATGTAATTAAAAAAATCCGTACATGGTCCAATATGCCGATTATTGTTATCAGCGCTCGAAGTGAAGATAGCGATAAAATAGAAGCATTAGATTCCGGGGCAGATGATTATATTACAAAACCTTTCTCGGTGGAAGAACTGCTTGCCCGCATACGGGTGACACAGCGGCGGCTTGCCATTATTCAGGCGGGAGAAGAACAGGAAGCTTCTATTTTTATTAACGGACAATTAAAAATAGATTATATAGCTGGCTGTACCTATCTGAAAGGAAAAGAACTGCATCTGACACCAATTGAATATAAGCTTTTATGTCTTTTGTCACGTAATGTCGGAAGGGTTTTAACGCACACCTATATCACACAGCAGATCTGGGGAAGCTGTTCACAAAATGATGTTGCTTCATTAAGAGTGTTTATGGCAACATTACGTAAAAAACTTGAACCAGATAAAAATGGACTCCAGTATATACAGACGCATATCGGAATCGGATACCGGATGCTTCGGATAGAATAAGGAGGCACTACAAGTGAAAAGAAGTATAGCACAGTATCATCTTCCGGGACTGTTTGAGTTTTATGAATTGTATAAAGTGTTTTTGCCGTTATTTCGGGAACATCGAGAATATTTTTATGATTGGTGTGATATTGGATCTGTCTATGGTGCCCCGGCGGATTGTATCTGGGGCGGAGGACGAGCAGGATTTGGGGATGATGATGCAGGAAAAGTGTTAGATTTAATGAAAGAGTATGGAATCTCTGCCCGGCTGACTTTTAGTAATTCTCTGCTTAGAGAAGAACATCTTTTGGATAAAAAATGTAATGCACTTTGCAAGTTATTTGAAGAAGCTGGAGATACACGAAGTGAAAGTGTATCAGACTCCAATATGCAAAATAAAAGCATAAAAGATATACAAGAGAATAATGTACAGCCTAAAGTAATACAAAATGGAGTTATCGTTCATGCAGACTTGTTATTGGATTACTTAAAAAAGAACTATCCTAACCTTTACTTTGTCTCTTCTACGACAAAAGTTCTGACAGATTTTCAGCAGTTCTCAAATGAAGTGAAACGAAAAGAATTTCGATATGTTGTTCCGGATTTTCGTCTGAACAAGTCTTTTGATAGGTTAAATACGTTAATGCAAATAGAAAAAGATAAAGTGGAATTCCTATGTAATGAATGCTGCTGGTTTGGATGTAAGGACAGAAAGCGTTGTTATGAAACAGTAAGTCGAAAAAATCTTGGAGAGAACTGCCATGAACATCATTGTGCTGCACCAGATGCAGAAGAAGGGTATCGTTTTTCAAAAGCCATGAAGAATCCGGGATTTATCAGTACAGAAGATATTCAAAATGTTTATCTGCCGATGGGATTTTCCAATTTTAAAATTGAAGGACGGGGACTTGGCAGTGCATTGGTGCTGGAATTTTTGCTTTATTATATGGTCAAGAAGGAATATCAGATACATATCAGAGAAGCAATATATCTTGATAATATGCTGGATTTGTTTTAGGATATTTTTTACTCTGAGCATGTTTGACTCTCTTTTCTTTTTTTACAATAATTTTACCAAAGTCATACAGAAACACGACAGTAGATTATTTTTTCTACACAAAATCCTGATTTTATCTGGCGCCAAAGAACAGAAAAGCAGAAATTTGATATAGAATAAAATGTGATGTCGGAGCAAGTAAAAATGCCGGTCAGGCATTTTCTACGTCGCGACTATCTTCACATTTTATTCTATATCAAATTTCTGCTTTTCGTTTCTTTAGTCCATTAAATATCATAAACCACCGGTTTCTTCTCTTTAAACACCGCATAATGGCGGAATCCCGCTCTATGAAGAATATCCGGCACCTTGTCAAACTCCCATGCCATATGCTCCGGTTTATGGGCATCGCTTCCGATCGTGATAAGTTCGCCGCCAAGTTCGCGGTATCTTCTTAATATGGAAATGTCAGGGTTTGGCCAGCCAAGTCCGTACTTCAGTCCGGCAGTATTTACTTCAAGAGCGCGATTTCTCTCAATAATTTCGATTAAAATTTCATCGAGAATATCAGAAAAATGATCATAGAAGAAAGTCTGGGAGGATTCCGGAAGGTAGCGGCAGACATAATCAAGATGACCGACAGACTGGTAGTGAGGAAATGCTTTTAAGTTGGATAAAACTGTTTCAAAGTAAGTCATAAGCCCTCTGGTTGCGCCAAGCTCTTTGAAATATGTGCCGTAATAAGGATCCATATTATTTACGATATGACAGGAATTAATAATAAAGTCAAAGTCTTTTCCATATTTTTCATAAAAGTCAGCAAGTAACCGGCCAAGGTGTGGCTGTACACCAAGTTCAAGTCCGTATAAAATCTCAATCTGAGAGGCATACTTTTCTTTGAGAGAAAATAGTGTTTTTTTATAATTTTCAAAATCTAAAAGAAAGTCCAGCTTATCAGGTGTATCCGGATAGCAGGGATCATAGTGTTCAGTGAAGCATAATGTTTTCATTCCAAGTTCAATTCCTTTTTTGATCATAAGTTCCATAGGCGTGTCTGAATCAGAAGAAAAAGATGTGTGTAAATGTGTGTCGGTGTAAATCATAATCATCATTCCTTTCGGGTAAAAAATTGTATATGAATTTTCTTGCGTATCAAAAATAAAGGTAAAAAATTGTATTTCAAGACCAAAAACTCTGTATACTTGCAGGAAAAATGGCAACAATATCATAATAGCATAAAAGTGAAAGAAAAAAATCTATAATTTTATGCAAAATACTACTTGAAATCTTGGCAATAATTAGGTAAAATAGTTAAGGATTTGACAGGATGAGTCAAATCGGAACGCAGGAGGGCATATTCCCTGCGAACTTTAATGTCAAAGAATATCTAAAACTTAGGAGGAATTACCATGGCAGTAAAAGTTGCAATTAATGGATTTGGCCGTATCGGTCGTTTAGCTTTCAGACAGATGTTTGGTGCAGAAGGCTATGAAGTAGTAGCTATCAATGATTTAACAAGCCCTAAAATGCTTGCTCACTTATTAAAATATGACTCTTCTCAGGGAACATATGAGAAAGCAGCTACAGTAAAAGCTGGCGAAGATTCTATCACAGTTGATGGAAAGGAAATCAAAATCTACGCTTTCCCAGATGCAAACAATTGCCCATGGGGAGAAATCGGTGTTGATGTAGTATTAGAGTGTTCTGGTTTCTACACAAGCAAAGAGAAAGCTCAGGCTCATATCAATGCTGGTGCTAAGAAAGTTGTTATTTCCGCTCCTGCTGGAAACGACCTTCCAACAGTTGTTTACAATACTAACCATACAGTATTAAAACCAGAAGATAAGATTATCTCTGCTGCATCTTGTACAACAAACTGTTTAGCTCCTATGGCTGACGCTCTTAACAAATACGCTCCAATCCAGAGTGGTATCATGTGTACAATCCATGCTTACACAGGTGACCAGATGACTCTTGACGGACCACAGCGTAAAGGCGATTTAAGAAGATCTCGTGCAGCAGCAGTTAACATCGTTCCTAACAGCACAGGTGCTGCTAAGGCAATCGGTCTTGTTATCCCAGAATTAAACGGTAAGTTAATCGGATCTGCTCAGCGTGTTCCTACACCTACAGGATCTACAACAATCTTAACAGCAGTTGTTAAAGGTGCTGATGTAACAGTTGAAGGAATCAATGCAGCTATGAAAGCAGCAGCTAACGAATCTTTCGGTTACAACGAAGACGAAATCGTTTCTTCTGATATCGTAGGAATGAGATTTGGTTCTTTATTCGATTCAACTCAGACAATGGTTAACAAAGTTGCTGATGATTTATACGAAGTACAGGTTGTTTCATGGTACGATAACGAAAACAGCTACACATCTCAGATGGTTCGTACAATCAAATACTTTGCAGAATTAGCATAATCTAAGCGATAGTATTAGTATATATTTAAGAATATAAGACTCAAACATGGGTCCGGTCTCGTGGGACCGGACTTTTGTTTGTTTTTGAAAAAGTGCTTTTGGAAGTCTGATAAATCTGCTGTTATGTAGATTTTGATTTTAAGAGTACGTGAATATAATTTAGGAGGATTTCCAACATGGGTTTAAATAAAAAATCTGTAGATGATATTAATGTAAAGGGACTCAGAGTTCTTTGCAGATGTGACTTTAATGTTCCTTTAAAGGATGGAAAGATTACAGACGAGAACCGTCTTGTAGCTGCACTTCCAACAATCAAGAAGTTAATTGCAGACGGTGGTAAAGTGATTCTTTGCTCTCACTTAGGTAAAGTAAAAACAGAAGAAGATTACACAACAAAGACTTTAGCTCCAGTTGCAGCACGTTTATCTGAACTTCTTGGACAGGAAGTAAAGTTTGCTGCTGATCGTGAGGTAGTTGGACCAAATGCAAGAGCAGCAGTAGAAGCTATGAAAGACGGAGATGTTATTTTACTTGAGAACACTCGTTTCCGCAAAGAAGAGACAAAGTGTGGGGAAGAATTCTCCAAAGATCTTGCTTCTATCTGTGATGTATTCGTAAACGATGCATTCGGAACAGCGCACAGAGCTCACTGCTCTAACGTAGGTGTTGCTTCTTTAGTAGACACAGCAGTAGTTGGATACTTAATGCAGAAAGAAATCGACTTCTTAGGTAATGCAGTAGAGAATCCGGTACGTCCTTTCGTTGCTATCCTTGGTGGTGCAAAAGTTGCTGATAAGTTAAATGTTATTTCTAACTTACTTGAGAAGTGTGATACACTCATCATTGGTGGTGGTATGGCTTACACATTCTTAAAAGCAAAAGGATACGAAATCGGTCATTCTTTAGTGGATGAGACAAAGATTGATTACTGTAAAGAAATGATGGAAAAAGCAGAAAAGCTTGGTAAGAAGTTACTTCTTCCAGTTGATTCCGTAATGGTGGATGCTTTTCCTAACCCAATCGATGCTGAAATCCCAACATATGTATACGATGCAGATGTTATGGCAGCAGATAAAGAAGCCTGCGATATCGGACCTAAGACAATCGAATTATACGCAGATGCTGTAAAGACAGCTAAGACAGTTGTATGGAACGGACCTATGGGTGTATTTGAAAACCCAATCCTTGCAGCAGGTACAAAGGCAGTTGCAGCAGCACTTGCTGAAACAGATGCTACAACAATCATCGGTGGTGGAGATTCTGCAGCAGCAGTTAACCAGCTTGGATATGGTGACAAGATGAGCCATATTTCTACAGGTGGCGGAGCTTCTCTTGAATTCTTAGAAGGTAAGGAATTACCAGGTGTTGCAGCAGCAAACGATAAATAATTTTAGAATTACGGGGGTAGCGTTAGCTACAGAGTGATTCGTGACATCAGTTAGGGGCAGAATACTTTTTGACCCTAATATCATAAATATATAATAAAGGGGAATTTATTATGCGTAAGAAAATCGTAGCAGGTAACTGGAAAATGAATAAAACTCCTAGTGAGGCAGTTGAATTAGTAAATATGTTAAAACCAATTTGTAACAGCGAAGAAGTTGATGTAGTATTTTGTGTACCGGCAATTAACATTATTCCTGTAGCAGAGGCTTTAAAAGGTTCTAACATTGCTGTTGGTGCTGAGAATATGTATTATGAAGAAAGTGGTGCTTACACAGGAGAAATCGCTCCTGCTATGTTAGTAGACGCTGGAGTAAAATATGTAATTCTCGGACATTCTGAAAGAAGAGAATACTTCAAAGAGACAAATGAAGACATTAATAAGAAGATGTTAAAGGCATTTGAACATGGTCTTACACCAATCATGTGCTGTGGAGAAACTTTAGAGCAGAGAGAACAGGGCGTTACAATGGACTTTGTTCGTCAGCAGGTTAAAGTTGGTTTCTTAAACGTAACAGCAGAACAGGCTAAGACAGCAGTAATTGCTTATGAGCCAATCTGGGCAATCGGAACAGGAAAAACTGCTACAACAGAACAGGCAGAGGAAGTTTGTGCAGGAATCCGTAAATGTATCGCAGAAATTTATGATGAAGCTACAGCAGAAGCAATCCGTATCCAGTACGGCGGAAGCGTAAACGGTGGCAATGCAGCAGAATTATTTGCACAGGCAGATATTGATGGAGGTCTTGTTGGTGGAGCCTCCTTAAAAGCTGATTTTGGTCAGATTGTAAACTATAACAAATAATAAGCTTTGCATTTTAAAGCAGAGTAATAAGAATGTTAACAGTAACCCGCGGACTTTTCTCCGCGGGTCAACTAAACTTTAAACGGGAGATTATAAAATGAGTAAAAAACCTACAGTATTATTAATTATGGACGGCTTTGGTTTAAATGACAGACATGAAGCCAATGCTGTATATGAGGCAAACACTCCAAATATCGATAAGTTAATGGAAGAATGTCCATTTGTAAAAGGAAATGCCAGCGGTCTTGCTGTTGGTCTTCCGGACGGACAGATGGGTAACTCAGAAGTTGGACATCTTAACATGGGTGCAGGACGTATCGTATATCAGGAGCTTACAAGAATTACAAAAGCAATTCAGGATGGCGATTTCTTTGATAATAAAGCGTTTTTAGAAGCAGTAGAAAACTGTAAAAAGAATAATTCCACACTTCATTTATATGGTTTATTATCTGATGGTGGAGTACACAGCCACAACACACATCTTTATGCTTTATTAGAGCTTGCAAAGAGACAGGGACTTACAGACGTATGTGTACATTGTTTCCTTGATGGTCGTGACACATCCCCAACATCTGGTAAAGAATTCATCGAAGAATTAGAAGCTAAGATCAAAGAGATTGGTGTAGGACAGATTGCATCCATTGAAGGACGTTACTATGCAATGGACAGAGATAACCGCTGGGATCGTGTAGAAAAAGCTTACGCTGCTTTAGTTTACGGTGAAGGTAATGAAGCAGCAGATGCAGTAGAGGCAATTCAGGCTTCTTATGATAATGATAAGACAGATGAGTTCGTTATCCCTACAGTAATCAAGAAAGATGGACAGCCAGTAGGCACAGTAAAAGCAAATGATTCCGTTATCTTCTTCAACTTCCGTCCAGACCGTGCAAGAGAAATCACTCGTGCCATGTGTGACCCTGAATTTACAGGATTTGAAAGAAGAAATGGAGTATTCCCATTAACTTATGTCTGTTTTACAGAATATGATGAGACAATCCCTGGAAAGATCATCGCATTCCATAAAGAAGAAATTGCAAATACCTTTGGAGAATTCCTTGCAGCAAACGGTTTGACACAGCTTCGTCTTGCAGAGACAGAAAAATACGCGCATGTAACATTCTTCTTCAATGGAGGTGTAGAAGTTCCAAATAAGAATGAGGATAGAATCCTTGTTAAGTCTCCAGCAGTAGCAACTTATGATTTACAGCCGGAGATGAGCGCACCAGAAGTTGGAGAAAAACTTGTAGAAGCGATCAAATCTGATAAATACGATGTGATTATCATCAACTTTGCAAACCCTGACATGGTAGGACATACTGGCGTACAGGAAGCAGCAATTAAGGCAGTTGAGACAGTAGATACCTGCGTTGGAAATGCAGTGGCAGCATTAAAAGAAGTAGATGGACAGATGTTTATCTGTGCAGATCATGGAAACTGCGAACAGTTAATTGACTATGAAACAGGAGAACCATACACAGCACATACAACAAACCCAGTTCCGTTTATCCTTGTAAACTATGATCCGGCTTATACATTAAGAGAAGGCGGATGCTTAGCAGATATTGCTCCAACCTTAATCGAGATGATGGGAATGGAACAGCCAAAAGAAATGACAGGAAAGTCACTGCTTATTAAGAAATAAGTGGATAATGCTTATAAAGGACAAAGATGATCTGCGTCTAATTAAAAAATAAACAAAAATAGACCTTGTAGATTTGTGACAATCAGATCTTCAGGGTCTGTTTTGTTATAGGTAAAAGTGCAAACTTTATCTTTTACAAGCTTTGTGTTATCCTTTTAAGGAAATCAATTCGCTTAAACATAGTGGGTTAAGGTTGAATAAAAAAGAAAGGAAACACATATTATGAAAGAAACTACGAAAATAGGAACTCTTTGCTTGAATGGATTGGCGATCTTTTTAACAATTATTTTTGTGATAAGTATAGTTACCATGTCAGGGAATACTGTATCTGTACAGGCGGCAATTGTAAAAAGCCAGAGCACAACAGTAGCTAATAAATCCACAGTAAAAAAGAACAGATGGACCAGACTTATTCAAAAATACGAGAAGAGTGAGAAGATAAACCAGCTTATTTTTGTGAAATACAAAGGAAACAGTAAGGCAGATATTATTTTGTATAAAAAAGCAAACGGAAAGTTTAAAAAAGTATTTGCCTGTGCCGGTTATGTTGGAAAGAACGGAATAAATAAAAAGCGTGAAGGTGATAAGAAAACACCGACTGGTACCTATGGTTTCACAAAAGCGTTTGGAATCAAAAGTAATCCGGGAAGTAAGATAAAATACATAAAGTTAAATTCTTATCTGTACTGGAGTGCGGACAGAAAGTATTATAATCAGATGATAGATATTCGAAAAGTAAAGGCAAGCCGCGCGGGGGAACATCTCATCCGTTACAGACCGCATTATAATTATGCATTGGCGATTGATTATAATAAAAAATGCATCTATAAAAAAGGGGCAGCTATTTTCTTACATTGTACAGGAAGCAATCCGTATACGGGAGGTTGTGTTGCAGTGAAAGAAAAGTATATGAAAAAGATTATGAAAACAGTAGATAAAAATGCGAAAATCTGCATTTATCCCAAATAGATAGGCAAAATGAAATAAATATTGCAAAATAAGAGTAAGTAGCTTAATATACGATATGTGACAGTAGAAGAAAAAATAGCTGCTGTCATTCACCACCTGAAAGAGGTGGGAGTCTTCTCGATTGAGATAAATTAGAGGAATGATACAGAAAGAAGGATCAAAATGAAGATAGGAAGAAATGATAAATGCTGGTGTGGCAGTGGAAGAAAATATAAGGCATGTCATATGTCCTTTGATAATCGTATCAAAGATTACTGGAACAGAGGATATGAAGTGCCAGATCATTCTATGATCAAAACACCGGAACAGATAGAAGGAATACGCGAAGCAGGTAAGAAGAATACGATGGTGCTTGACTTTATTACTCCTTATGTAAAGGAGGGAGTAAGTACGGGAGAGTTAAACCGTCTTATTGAAGAGTACACAAGAGAAATCGGTGGAATCCCGGCATGTCTTGGTTATCAGGGATACCCAAAGAGTGTCTGCATTTCTATTGATGATGTGGTGTGTCATGGTATCCCAAGTGATGACCAGATTTTAAAAAGTGGACAGATTCTGAATGTAGACTGTACGACAATTTATAATGGATATTTCGGTGATGCATCAAGAATGTTCTGCATCGGTGAGGTTTCTGAAGAAAAGAAAAAGCTTGTTCGTGTAACAAAAGAATGTGTCGATCTTGCGCTTGAGGCAACAAAGCCTTGGGGAACGATGGGAGATATGGGGTATGTTTGTAATAAACATGCTGTAGAGAATGGATACAGCGTTGTAAGAGAAATCGGAGGACATGGATGTGGTGTACAGTTCCATGAAGAACCATGGGTCAATCATATCGGTGAACCAGATGAAGGCATTCTTTTTGTGCCGGGAATGACATTTACGATTGAACCAATGGTAAATATGGGAAAACCAGACGTATGGGAAGACGAAGATGACGGCTGGACAATCCGCACAGAAGATGGTAAGCCTTCCGCACAGTGGGAATACACAATTTTGGTGACGGAAGATGGAACGGAAATCCTCTCTCATTAATGTAATGTGTTAAACTGTTTGACTGGTAAGGGTGATTTTCCGTCAAAAAAGTAACTATTTCAAACTCCGCTCATAAAGCAGGTTGTTCCTATCTGTTTTTGCGAGCGGAGTTGTTTTATTTTATAAATAACATTCAAAATATTAAGGTATCATAGAGCGGATTTGTATGTTTTCTATAGGAAGCGTGTCGTATTACCTGAGTTTGGATCGTGGAGAAGCAGGGAGCTTTCTATGGGATAAAAAGTGAAAAATGAAGTCAAAAACAAAAAAATATGCAAAAATTTTTTTTAATCCTTCAAAAAAACTTGATTTTATTGCTTTAGTGTAGTAAGATAAAGTCCATAAAAATATCTAAGGTATTGACAAAGTGGTAGTGGAATCAGAATACTTGACATTGAGTTGATACATTAAAGATATATTTTTCATTATATATTATAAAGGAGGAAAAGATAATGAAAAAGTTTATAAGTGTAATGTTAGTCGCTGCGATGGCAGTAACTGCATTAACAGGATGTGGAAGTAATTCAGGATCTTCATCGAAAAAGGATGCGGATAAATATTATATTGGCGGTATTGGACCGACTACCGGTGCAACTGCCATTTACGGAACAGCCGTAAAGAACGGAGCACAGATTGCAGTAGATGAGATTAATGCGGCAGGTGGTATTAATGGAAAGCAGATTGAGTATCGTTTTGAGGATGATCAGAATGATGCAGAGAAGTCAGTGAATGCCTATAATACATTAAAAGACTGGGGTATGCAGATGTTAGTAGGAACAACAACAACTGCCCCATGTATCGCAGTAGCAGGTAAGACAGCTTCTGATAATATGTTCCAGATTACTCCATCTGCATCTGCACCAGATGTACTCTCCAGTGGAAACGGTAATATATTCCAGGTATGTTTTACAGACCCTAACCAGGGTATTGCATCTGCTCAGTATATTGCAGAGAACAAGCTTGCTAAGAAGATTGGTATTATCTATGATAGTTCTGATGTATATTCTTCAGGTATCGAAGAGAAGTTTGAAGCAGAAGCTAAGGATAAAGGACTGCAGATTGTTTCTAAAGCAGCATTTACAGCAGATTCTAAGACAGACTTTGGAACACAGCTTCAGAAAGCAAAAGATGCAGGTGCCGATTTACTCTTCTTACCTATTTACTATCAGGAAGCTTCTATTATCTTAAAACAGGCAGATACTATGGGATATAAACCGAAATTCTTCGGTGTAGACGGAATGGATGGTATCCTTACTGTAAAGAACTTTGATACGAAGTTAGCTGAAGGGGTTATGCTTTTAACACCATTCGCAGCAGATGCAAAAGATAAAGCAGTTCAGAACTTTGTAAAGACTTACAAAGAAAAATATAAAGATACTCCGAACCAGTTCGCAGCAGATTCTTACGATGCTGTTTACGCATTAAAGGCAGCAATCGAAGAATCTAAAGCAACTCCTGATATGAGTGCTTCTGATATGTGTGACGCATTAAAAGGTGCGATGACTAAGATTAAGATGCAGGGTCTTACCGGCGGAAAAGATGGTCTTACATGGAATGAAAGCGGAGAAGTAACAAAGTCTCCTAAGGCTGTTATTATTAAGAACGGTGCTTACAAGGCAATGTAATTCTTAAGTGATTTGGATTAAATAATATAGCCCAGGGAAGGGGTTACCTGCGGGTAGCTCCTTTTTTGGTTTAGAGAAGTTTTTCGTTTTTTAGAAAAGCCGTAAGGACGGCACGGAGGAAAACATATGAGTTTTATATCATATTTGATAAATGGTATCAGCCTGGGAAGTATTTACGCAATTATTGCCCTTGGCTATACTATGGTATACGGTATCGCTAAGATGCTGAACTTCGCACATGGCGATGTTATCATGATTGGATGTTATATCGTGTTTGTTTTGATGGGCAGCTTCCATCTGAATTCGACAGTGAGCATTATTGCTGCAATTATTGGATGTACCATTCTTGGTGTAGTAATTGAAAAGATTGCGTATAAACCACTTCGAAAAGCATCTCCACTTGCGGTATTGATTACTGCAATTGGTGTCAGTTACTTTTTACAGAACTTAGCGCTGATTTTATTTGGAGCGGACACAAAGTCGTTTACGTCTGTTGTACATATTCCATCAATTAAGCTGGCTGGAGGAAATCTTACAATTTCCGGTGTAACAATCGCAACAGTAATCAGTTGTATTGTTATTATGGCAGCATTGATGATTTTTATTAAAAAGTCGAAGTCAGGTCAGGCAATGCTTGCAGTATCTGAAGATAAAGATGCGGCACAGCTTATGGGTGTAAATGTAAATAAGACAATTTCGCTTACATTTGCAATCGGTTCCGGTCTTGCTGCAATCGCTGGTGTATTGTTATGTTCCGCATATCCGACTCTTTCTCCGTATACCGGAGCGATGCCTGGTATCAAAGCATTCACTGCGGCGGTATTTGGTGGTATCGGTTCGATTCCGGGAGCGTTGATTGGTGGTATTTTACTGGGAGTAATTGAGATTCTGGGAAGAGCATATATTTCTTCACAGTTATCTGATGCAATCGTATTTGCCGTATTGA
>OLRG01002584.1_pt1 | contig 12614 bp, 6 predicted proteins | sample 1672331 | NCBI WGS metagenome assembly OLRG01 (sample SAMEA3136672, study PRJEB25190) | human gut metagenome
CATATTGCCGCCAAAGACCGCCTCGCGGATGCCGTGATCGGCAATATAGTACTTCTCATTGGAGGCAAGGATCTGTTTGCCCTGCAAGTCCTCCCGCTTCACCTGATAGAACAGGTACGCCTCGCAGCAGTATTTGATATAGTTCAGAATTGTTTCCGGGGCAACGGTGCGCTGCTCGTTTTTCAGGAACTTTGCAAGAGAGGTCGCCGAGAAGGTCGTTCCCACATTGGCGATCACATAGGCAATGATCCGTTCCAGCAGGTCAACGTCACGGATTTTATTTCGCTTCACGATGTCCTTGAGTTGGACAGAGTTAAACAGATCGTGAAGATATTGCTTAGACGGAGCATCTGCATAGCGGAGGTTTGCGAGATAGGGCATCCCTCCGGCAAGCAGGTACTTTTGGAAACACTGCTGAATGGACGCATCAGGACTGATCGAGCGGTACAGCTCCATGAACTCTCCGAATGAGAACGGATAGATCACAAACTCCACATACCGTCCGCCCAAATAGGTTGCAAGCTCACCAGACAGCAGCTTTGCATTGGAGCCGGTGATATAGATGTCGCAATCCAGCGAAACGCGGAAAGAATTGATGCACTTTTCCCAGTCCTTGACCTCCTGAATCTCATCAAAAAACAGATAGACCTTGCCGTCGATCTCCTTGGCGCGTTTGGTGATCTCATCATGCAGCGCCTGCGCGGTTTGCAGATGGGAGTAGCTCATATCCTCAAAGTTGATGGCGATAAACTGTGTTGGGCTGACGCCGGACTCCGTGAGTTCCTGCTGGATCAGCTCCAACATGACCGACTTTCCGCAGCGGCGGATACCGGTCATGACCTTGACTAGCTCCGTCCCGATAAACGGACGGATGCGGCTCATATACAGTTCGCGTTTGATCATAAAACTTCACTCTCCTTCCGTGGCCGACCACAGTATATCACACTTACGATTGAAACTCAATGGAGAAATTGCAAAACCAAAAGTTATAACTGATAAAATACTGAATTCGACAAAAGATTTCAGATAAGGCTCAACTATTTAAGCGAAGCCCTGCAAAGGGAGGGTTTCACCCTTTATTGGCACACAAGATGCCGTTACAGAAAAATGAAACAACCATCGGCATATCCGTTGGACGGTTACCCTGCTCAAGAAAGAGAGGGTACAGATTGAAATCGCTGACACGGTGGTGCTGTACGACCGCCTGCCAAAGAATCCCGAATAACGAACGACGCCCACTAGCTTATGGCGAAAACCATAGGTCGGTGGGCATCGTGTTCTTTATAGGGGCTTGATCTTCCAGTCTGCCGTGGTCACAGCCAAGCGACAGATAATGCTCTACCTCCCCTTTCAGCACCATCTGGGCGTACTCCAAGGGCTTATTGTAGAGCAGCCAGTCCGGCTCTCCCTCGTCAAACTGCCCAAAATATGCCCTTAAAAGTTTACTTGACGCAATTTTCAAATCAATATATAATTGGGTCAGAAACCAATCGTAGAAAAGGATGATTTCCAATGGCGCGCAGATACGACAGCAAAGAAGCAAAACGGCGGATCCTGACCGCCTGTGTCCGGCTTTTTCTGGAAAAAGGCTACACGAACACCAAGGTGGCAGAAATTTTAAAGGAAGCAGATGTTTCTGCCGGGTCGTTCCAGAATATTTTCCGCACCAAGGACGGTGTGCTGACCGAGCTGATCGGCATGATGTTCAGCAGGCAGTTCGGCGCGGTAAGGCCGCTGGCGGCAAACGCCCCCTCGCCGGTGTACCTCTACGCGGTGGAAACGGCTTTGCAGCTGGCGATGACCGAGCTGAGCGAGAACCTGCGGGATATCTATGTGGAAGCGTATACCTTCCCCGCCACGGCGGAGATCATCCACCGCAGCACCACGGCCGAGCTGCAGGCGGCGTTCAGCGCGTATCTGCCCGGGTGCGCCGAGTGCGATTTCTACGAGATGGAGCTGGGCACGGCTGGCATGATGCGCGGCTACATGGCACGGCGGTGTGACCCCTACTTTACGCTGGAGCGCAAAATACGGCGGTTCCTGAGCATGAGCCTGAGTGCGCTGCAGGTCCCCGCGCAGGAGCGCGAGCAGGTCATCGCTTTTGTGGCGGAGATCGATATGCTTGCCGAGGCGCGGAAGGTGGTAGATGCCGTGCTTGCATCGCTGTCCGTGCAGTTTGATCTGAAAGGATAACAAGGTTTGATGACAAGGAGGCAAGTCATGAAAAAGACGAGAGTTGCCATTCTCTTTCTGCTGCTCACCCTTTTTGCTGCCTGTCTGCCCGCAGCGGCGGAGCTTCCGGCGCAAATAACCCTGCCATGTGAAGGCGAGGATCGAGTTCACACGTTCATCGAGTATGTTAATTTCGGCAAAAAGCACCGCGGCCGTTACCAGTGCACCCATTGCGGCTACAAGCTCATTCCCTATTCCCCATATGAGGATCACTCCGGCGGCACCGAAACCCCCACCTGCACCACAGGCAAAACCTGTGCCTTATGCGGCGCGAAATACGGCATTCTCGATCACGCATGGGGCGAGTGGTCATCCGCCGGCAACGGCACACACATCCGCAACTGCAAGAACTGCTACAAAGTTGATACTGCAAGCTGTACCGGTGGCACAGCAACCTGCACCGCCAAAGCGGTCTGTGAGGCGTGTGGTGGGGAATACGGCGAAAAAGACCCAAATAACCATGCTCTGGTGCATCCCGATGCAAAAGCCCCCACCTGTACGGAACCCGGCTGGGACGCTTACGACCTCTGCGTCCGCTGCGGCTATACCACCCGCAAAGAACTGCCCGCACAGCATGATTTTGTGTACCACCAAGCAAAATCCCCCACCTGTAAGGAAATCGGCTTTGCTTCCGTTGCCTGCTGGCGCTGCGGCTATTTCAAAAATCTGGTGCTGCCCGCACTGAATCATGATTTAAAGCAGCACGCAGCAAAAGCCCCAACCTGTACGGAAAAGGGCTGGGATGCCTACGAAACCTGCTCCCGCTGCGACTATACCACCTATGCGGAGCTGCCTGCACAGCATGATCTGAGGCATCACGCAGCAAAAGCCCCCACCTGTACGGGAATTGGCTGGGATGCTTACGATACCTGCTCCCGTTGTGACTATACCACCACCTATGTGGAGCTGCCCGCACTGAACCATGCTCTGGAGCAGCACGAAGCGCAAGCTCCCACCTGTACGGAAATCGGCTGGGATGCCTACGAAACCTGCTCCCGCTGCGACTATACCACCTACGCGGAACTGCCCGCACTGAATCATGATTTGGTGCAGCACGCAGCAAAAGCTCCCACCTGCACGGAAATTGGCTGGAATGCTTACAAAACCTGCTCCCGTTGTGACTATACCACCTACGCGGAGCAGCCCGCACTGAACCATGATTATCAGGCTGTTACCGTAGAGCCTACCTGTGAAACAGACGGCTATACCATCTTTACTTGCAGCCGCTGTAAAGACAGCTACACCGCAGACCCGACCGATAAGCTGGGACACCAGTTCGGTGCATGGTCCCCGAACGAAACCGGCTCTCAGAGCGCCGATTGTCTGCGGCAGGGCTGCGCGCACACTGGCAGCACGGATTGCCAGAAGTTCACTTTCCGCACTGCGGAAGGCGAAACCCTGATCTTCTGCCCCGTGTGCGGGCAGGCAGAAAACGCCGCGCAGCTGGAAAAGATCGACGCCGCAACGGCGTGGGCGCTCAGCGGCAGCCTTTCTGCGGAGGATGTGACCGCACGGACGAACGGGGAATACCTGAGTGTGGCATTTGAGACTGCCGGCAGCCTGACGCAGCCCACCGGCCGGGTAAGGCTCGCGCTGCCCGCCGGATTGCTGGAAGGCAAAACGCTTGTGCGCATTGCCCCGGACGGCACACAGACGGAGATGCCGTTTGAAACAAAGCGCGGAAAGATCATCCTTACGCTGGATTTTGTAAACAGCGAGCTGCCCGTGATGCTCTTCCGGCTGGTACCCCAGACCGCCGCCCTCTGAATGCTTTTACAGCGGCACGAACAATAAACTATAAAATGCCCGCCCACCGTGGGTCTCCACAGGTGGGCGGGCATTCTTTTGTGCCTTTTGGGGCATAAAAATACCCCCGGAGGATGCAGCGTTTTTTACGCTGTCTACTCTGGGGGCAGGATAGCAAGCGCTGCGCGGCAGCTCCCGGAAGCGGACACTGTATTGCTGAAAAAGCACTTCCTAGCGCTGCTCCTCCGGCGGGCAGCAGCTCTCCCTGGGGATGAGCTTGTGCGGCACGATGATCTTTGTGGCCAGAAGGTTCGGGTTCTCGATGTGGTTGATGGTCTGGCTGGCAGCCTCCATGCCCAGCTGGTAGGGGTTGACGTCCACGGTGGTCAGCTGTGGGCTGCCCTGCCCTTTGTTGCGGAGTGCCCCTTGGCAAACCGGACGGGATTGCGCTATAATAGAGCCGTAACAGTTCCACAAAGGTGTGGTAAGGGAGGTGCGGTCATGATCCGGGTGGCGATCGTAGAGGACGACGCGGAGGTACAGGGGGTATTGCAGGAGTATGTCCGGCGGTATACCCGGCAGTACGGGACAGAGTTTGAAGTGACGGTCTTTGCGGACGGCGTGGATATTCTGGAGGATTACCGCGCGGTCTACGACATTATTTTTCTGGATGTGGAGATGAAGCATCTGGACGGCATGACCACGGCAGAGCGCATCCGGCAGATGGATGCAGACGTCATCCTGATCTTTATCACCAATATGGCGCAGTACGCCATCCGGGGCTACTCGGTGGGAGCGCTGGACTATGTGCTGAAGCCGGTGCCCTACTTTGCCTTTTCGCAGCAGCTGCTCAAGGCGGTTGCCCGGCTGGAAAAGCGGGCAAAGCACTACCTGACCGTGCCGGTGGAGGGCGGGCTGCGCCGTCTGGACACCGCAAGCATCTATTATTTGGAAAGCGAGGGGCACCGGGTGCACTTTTACACCGATGAGGGCGATTTTTCTGCCCCCGGCGCCCTCAAGGCCTTTGAGGAAAAGCTGGCAGACTGCCCCTTTGCCCGCTGCAACAGCGGCTACCTTGTCAATCTGGCACAGGTGCGGGAGCTGCGGCAGAGCACCGTACAGGTGGGCCCCTGCGAGCTGCAGGTCAGCCGCCCCAAGCGCAAGAGCTTTCTTGCCACCCTGACAGACTACATCGGAGGTGAAGGCTCATGACCGCGCTGCCGGATATCCCCCGGCTGTACACCGCCCTTGCCGAGTGTCTGGCGGTGCTGCTGTTCACCCCGGCGCTTGCGCCCCGCTTTTCCAGAGCGGTCACCGGGGGTATCACCCTGCTGTGGGCGGCGGTGCTGTCGGCCTTTCTGGGGCTGACGGGCGATGTGCCCGGCGGGCTCTGGATCCCCTGCATGGCAGCGGCCATCGGGTTTTCCTACCTATATCTATGGGGCATGTGGAACATCACTCTGCTGGAAGCCGGGTATCACTGCGCACGGGCGTTTATTCTGGCAGAGCTTGCCGCCAGCGTGGAGTGGCAGCTGCACTGCGCCCTCTGGCCCGCCCGCGGCCCATGGGAGCCGCTTTCTTTGCTGTTGCTGGCACTGGTGTATGGGACGCTGTTCGGCATCATGTGCTATCTGCAGCACCGCCGTCCCCAGCCCGCCGGGCACTTACAGATCGGCGGCAGCGCCGCCCTGACGGCGGTCATGCTGGCGCTGACTGCCTTTGCGGTAAGCAATCTGGGCTTTCTGCCCGGCAGCGAGATCAACATGAGCATTTTTTCCATCCGCACTCTGGTGGATTTTTCCGGCGTGCTGATCTTATCTGTGCAGCACGAGCAGCTGCAGGAGAACGCTTTGCACAGCGAGCTTGCCGCCATGGACGAGGTACTGCACCGCCAGTACGAGCAGTACAAGCGCAGCAAGGAGGGCATCAACCTCATCAACCGGCGGTACCATGAGCTGAAAGTCCAGCTTGCCCGCATCCGGGAGGAGCAGGACCAGACCAAGCAGAACGCTGCCATTGCCGCCATGGAGCAGAATATCCGCCAGTACGAGGCCGAGAACAAGACCGGCAACCCGGTGCTGGATACCCTGCTCACCGCCAAGACCATGGAATGCCAGCAGGAGAATATCACCATCACCAGCGTGGCGGACGGCAGGATGCTGGGCTTTCTCACCATCCGGGAGCTGTGCACCATCGTGGGCGTGGCGCTGGACAACGCCATTGCCGCCGTGCGCGCCGAGCCGGACCCCGAAAAGCGGCTCATCAAGGTGGCGGTGTACAGTCAGGGCGGTTTTGCCATGCTGCGGTTCGAGCATTATACAGAAGCCGCCCCCGCACTGGATGCGGACGGTCTGCCGAAGCAGGGGTCGGACCTGAAAAGCGTCCGCACCACCGTCGGGCAGCACGGCGGCAGCATGACACTGCACTGGGAAAACAACTGGTGCACCCTGCGGATCTTATTTCCGCTGCCCCAAAAGCAATAATATTTTTACGGCAGGTATCCCCTGCCGTTTTTTTTGTTGTCTGGCAGGGTGCACAAAGAAGTGCGGGTTTTGTTTGTGCACAAGCACAATAAAAATTGAAAATTTATTGTAACTTTTGCAAACTGTGTGTCCAAAACGACAGATTGTGCAAAAGATGATAACGATGCGCCAATATCCGTTATAATGGGTCACAGTTGGGTACGGCCCAAAAAATATAAAAGAATATGGAGGAGACAACACAATGAAGCGCGATCCGAACAACAAAAAGCCCACAAAGTTGCTGACAGCTGTTACAGCACTCTTACTGGCAGTTGGAATAGTGGCAGATGTAGCAATGTTTGGTGTGTTTCCCAGTTCTCTGGACAAGGCATTCCCTGGCCAGAATGGAGACCCGGAATTGCAAAAAACATCTTATGCAAATGGCTTGTCAGTGGCTCAGAAAGTCGAGGAGGAAGGCGCAGTCCTTCTGAAAAATGACGGCGCTCTGCCGTTGGCAGGAACAAACCGAAAAATCAATCTTCTGGGCTATGCTTCCGCAAATCCGGTTTATGGCGGTACGGGTTCCGGTGGCAGCAGCTACACTGCAAACCGGACAGATTTTGTAAAAGCCTTTACGGATGCAGGTTTTGAAGTGAATCAAAATCTGGTCAATCTCTACAGACCCAAAAACAACGAAGGCGGAAATACATTCTCTGTTGATTTTTCCATCCCGGAACTGCCTGCAACCGAGGAATTGGCTAAGGACATGGGTGTGGAGTACCAGTATACTGGAGACTGCTCATTTGAAGCAATGAAGGATTTTTCGGATACTGCTGTGGTCGTGTTCTCCCGCAAGGGCGGTGAAGGCAATGACTTGCCCACTTCGATGGCTGAAAATACCTCGTATGCACCGGATCAGAGCAAGCATTATCTGGAACTGAACAGCGCGGAACAGTCTTTGCTGGAACAGGCAGAAGCGACATTTGATAATGTTATCGTTCTGATCAATTCAGGCAATGCCATGGAACTGGGCTTCCTGAATGATGAAGGCGTTGATGCAGCCCTCTGGATCGGTGATCCCGGTGATGTGGGCACGATTGGCATTGTCAACATTCTGACGGGCGCAGTCAACCCCTCTGGCCGTCTGCCGGATATCTACCCTTATGCAGTAGAAACGACCCCTTCTTACTACAACTTTGATACCTTTGAGTATACCAACTCTAAGGACTGCTTCAAAAACTTCGAAAGTCATCCTGCCTACCTTGTAGAGTATCAGGAAGGCATTTATGTGGGATATCGTTATTACGAAACCCGTGAAAGCTACGATTACACTACCCGTGAAGGAGAAAATCTGACGGGACTTTCCTACAATGATGTAGTGCAGTTCCCCTTTGGCTATGGCTTGAGCTACACAAGCTTTGACTGGGAACTGGAAAACACGATTCCGACTACCGTTACCGCACAGGATACGCTGGAGTGGAATGTCAAAGTTACCAATACTGGCAATGTGGCTGGCAAAGATGTTGTGGAACTGTATTACAGTGCGCCCTATTACAGTGCAGCTGAAGGCGGCAGCGGCTTGCAGAAGGCTGGCGAAGTACTGGGCGGCTTTGCAAAGACGAAGGAATTGCAGCCGGGTGAAACGGAAACGGTTACGATTTCTATGCCGGTAGAGCAGATGGCTTCTTATGATGCACAGAAGTACTACACTTCTACCGGTTCCTACGTGCTGGAAGCTGGCGAGTATCAGATTTCTCTGCGTACGGATTCTCATACGGTGAAAGATAATCTGACCATGACCTGCAAGGTTGCTGAGAATGAAGTGTTCCAGGACAGTGCGTTTGGCAGTGGTGTGGAAAACTGCAAGTATGTCGGCAAGCGCTCTTCGGACGAGGTGGTAGCAACAAATCAGTTTGATGATGCAGCTGGTGATGTGGCTTACCTCAACCGTGACACTTGGCAGATCGTTCCCGGTACCAGCAAGGAAGCAACTGCTGAACAGCTGGAAGCCTTCAACAATGCGCTGTTAGTGGATGATAGCTATGTGAATGCAGATGACACTGCGCCGACCTTTGGTGCAAAGAATGGCCTTACTCTGAAAGACATGGAAGGCCTTGCCTATGATGATGCACAGTGGGATAAGCTGCTGGATCAGCTGACCCTTGATGATATGTACAAACTGCTGGGCGCAGATGGCTGGGGAAGTGCAGCAGTTGATGATATCGGTAAGGGACAGACTTATGAAATGGACGGACCTGCCGCTCTGAGTTATGTGTTCGATGCCTTTATGGGTACCTGCACATATAAGACGGTTACTTATCCGGCAGAAGTTCTGCTGGCGGCTACTTGGAATGTAGACCTGGCTTCTGAATTTGGCGATGCAATCTCGCAGGAAGGAAAGGCGTGGAATATTTCCGGCTGGTATGCACCTGGTGCTAATACCCACCGCAATGCATTTGCTGGCCGTAACTTTGAGTACTATTCTGAGGATGGCTTCCTTTCTGGTTCCATGTCCGCTGCTACGGTTGGTGCGGCAGAGAAAAATGGTATGTACTGCTACATTAAGCATTTTGCACTGAATGAGCGTGAAACCTGGCGTCATTATGGTCTGTGCACCTGGGCCGATGAGCAGGCAATGCGTGAAATTTACTTCATGCCGTTTGAAAAGGCTGTGAAGGAAGGCGGCAGCACGGCTGTGATGTCTTCCTACAATAATATTGGTACTACTTGGGCCGGTGCAAGTACTGCACTGCTGACCAATGTTCTGCGTAATGAATGGGGCTTTATTGGCACTGTGATTACGGATAACAACGAGGAGCATGGCTTTATGGATATTGAAAAAGCTGTCTTGGCAGGTGGTACCAGTCTGCTGTTTGGCTGGGGCACTAAGACCTTCGATAACCTGAGCCAGACTGCTACCGGTCAGCTGAAGATGCGCGAAGCAGCACATCAGTATCTGTATACGCTGGCGAATAGCTACGGTGTAGATGTAGATGCGCCTGTGCCTATGTGGCGCACGCCTGCACTGGTAGGCAGTGTGATTGTCTATGTGTTGGTTCTGGCAGGTGTTGTGGTGGTTCTTCGCCGCCGCAAGTATAATAAAACGCTGGCTAATACCAATGCAGGTGCGGATGTGAGTAAGGCATAAGCACTGACCCGTAATCAAAACTGTCTTCCTTCTAATCCCGGAACACGGCTGCACGGCAGTTACGGCTCGCAGCCGTGTTCCCTTTTGGAAACAGAATCACGCTTCTTCTCCTTATGCGTGGTCCTGTTTCCAAAGGCAATACCGTTTCTACTGAAAGGAGATTTCCCCGTGAAACATCAGGATATTATTGCAAAACTGAGCCTGGAACAGAAATGCGCCCTGCTGAGCGGCGGCACGGTGTTCACCACCCGGGCGCTGCCGGGCAAGGGCATCCCGGCCATTACCCTGTCGGACGGCCCCAACGGCGTGCGTAAGCAGGCGGGCGCAGCTGACCATCTGGGCCTGAACCCCAGTGTGCCCGCCACCTGCTTCCCCACCTCGGCCACCGTGGCCAACAGCTGGGACCCGGAGCTTGGCGAGGCTGTGGGCGCAGCCATGGGCGAGGAAGCAGCGGCACAGGGCGTGTCGGTGCTGCTGGGCCCCGGCCTGAACATCAAGCGCAGCCCCCTGTGCGGCCGCAACTTCGAGTATTTCTCGGAGGATCCCTACCTTGCCGGTAAGATGGCGGCGGCCTACGTTCGCGGCATCCAGAAAAACGGCATTGCCGCCTGCCCCAAGCACTTTGCCGTGAACAGTCAGGAGCTGCGCCGCATGGCCTCGGATTCCATCGTGGACGAGCGCACCCTGCGGGAAATTTACCTGACCGGCTTCGAGATGGTGGTCAAGGAAGCGCAGCCTAAGACCATCATGTCCGCCTATAACCTTGTCAACGGCACCTACGCCAACGAGAACGCCCACCTGCTCATGGAGATCCTGCGCAGGGACTGGGGCTTTGACGGCGCAGTGGTCACCGACTGGGGCGGCAGCAACGACCACGCCTTTGGCGTAAAGAACGGCTCTACGCTGGAAATGCCCGCCCCCGGCGGGGACGCCATCCGGGAGCTGATGAAAGCGGTGCAGACCGGCAAGATCACCGAAGCAGACGTGGACGCCCGGCTGGAGGAGCTGCTGGAGCTGGTGTTCACCACCAAGGCGGCGGTGGACGCCGCACCCGGCAAGTTCGATGCCGATGCCCACCACGCACTGGCACGCCGGGCTGCTGCCCAGAGCATCGTGCTGCTGAAGAACGAAAACAGCCTGCTGCCCCTTGCAAAAGGGGAAAAGGTGGCGGTCATCGGCGACTTTGCCCAGACACCCCGCTATCAGGGTGCAGGTTCCAGCGCCGTCAACTCCATCAAGGTGGATTCCTTCTTGGATTGCCTTGCCGAGAGCGGCCTGAACAGCGTCGGCTACGCCAAGGGCTTTGACCGGCAGGGCAAGCCCGACGAGGCACTGAAGGCCGAGGCGGTGCTGCTGGCAAAGAACGCCGATGTGGTGCTGCTGTGCATGGGTCTGGACGAGATCAAGGAGAGCGAGGGCATCGACCGCGCCGACATGAAGCTGGCAGAGAACCAGCTGGAACTGCTGGCGGCTGTGGCGGCGGCAAACCCCAACGTGGTGGTGCTGCTGAGTGCGGGCTCCTCGCTGGAAAGCGATTGGGTCAAGGACTGCAAGGCGCTGGTCTACGGCTGTCTGGGCGGTCAGGCCGGTGCGGGCGCACTGGTCGAGGTGCTCACCGGCGCGCAGAACCCCTGCGGTAAGCTGGCTGAGACTTGGGCGCGCAGCTACGCCGACACCCCCGCAAAAGCGCATTTCGGCGGCGACGGCCCCACTGTGGAGTACCGCGAGGGGCTGTATGTGGGCTACCGCTACTACGACACCGCCGGTGTGCCCACCGCCTTCCCCTTCGGCTACGGCCTGAGCTACACCAGCTTTGCGTACAGTGACCTGAAAGCAGACGAAAAGGGCGTGACCCTGACTGTCACCAACACCGGCAGCTGTGCCGGTGCCGAGGTGGTGCAGCTGTATGTGGCAAAGCCGGATGCAAAAGTTTTCCGCCCCGTCAAGGAGCTGAAGGGCTTTACCAAGGTGCAGCTGGAAGCCGGAGAGAGCAAGACCGTCACCATCCCGCTGGACGATAAGGCGTTCCGCTACTGGAACGTCAAGACCGACCGCTGGGAGGTGGAGGGCGGCAGCTATCAGCTGCTGGTGGGCGCTTCCAGCGCCGATATCCGTCTGACTGCCGCTGTCACGGTGGCGGGCACCGGCGCACCCGACCCCTACGCGGGCAAAGACCTTACACATTACCGCACTGCGCAGGTGCAGAACGTGCCGGACGCGGAGTTTGAGGCGCTGCTGGGCCGTCCCATCCCGGAGAACAAGGTGCACATCGACCGCAACATGACGCTGGGCGAGATGGGGCACGGACGCAGCCCCATCGGCTGGCTGGCGGCTGCCGTGCTGGGCACCCTGCTGCGCCGCAGCATCAAAAAGGGCAAGCCCGACCTGAACATCCTGTTCCAGTACAATATGCCTCTGCGGGCGCTGTCCAAAATGACCAACGGCGCTATCAGCATGGGCATGGTGGACGGCATCGTGATGGAGCTGCAGGGCTTCTGGATCATCGGTCTTGTGCGGGTGATCGTGGAGGCCGTGAAGAACCTCGTGCTGAACAGCCGCATGGAAGAGCGCTTGAAAAACAGCTGAAAGGAAGCAGGCTATGAATTTCTGGAATAACTTTGCGGCAAAGCACCCCGCCGCTGCCAAGTGGGTGCGCGAGGGCGGCCTGTTCGTCATCGTGTCCAACCTCATCACGGTGTTTAAGTACCTGCTGCTGCAATTTCTGCCCAAGGCCTTTGCAAGCCTGCCGGTGGTGGATTTCGGCTGGCCGGGCATCGACATTACCCTGTTCGGCGAGACCTTCAAGTGGAACATCCTCGGCTACGATGCCGCCCACGGCGGCTTGCCCTACTTCTGCGCCTACATGATCGCCATGGTCATCGGCGAGTGCATCAATTTCCCCATCCAGCGCAATTTCGTGTTCCGCAGCAAGGGCAATCTGGCAAAGCAGATCGGCTGGTATGTGCTGGCGTTCTGCGTCATCACCTGCATCGTCAACTCCATCAACTGCATCTGGGTGGCGGTGG
>OLRG01002589.1_pt1 | contig 12597 bp, 9 predicted proteins | sample 1672331 | NCBI WGS metagenome assembly OLRG01 (sample SAMEA3136672, study PRJEB25190) | human gut metagenome
GTGGGCGAAAAGATGGAACGTGAGGAGTATGTGCAGGCATTCTGTGCGGGCAATCAGATGCGTATTCAGGAAGAGGCCGGAGCGTTGGAGGAATTGCAGCGGCGTATTCTCGATTTGCCCTACGAACATGCGAATTTCACTTCGGACGAAGTGGTGAAATTGAACGGGGTTAGCATCCGTTACGATGACCGTACCATTCTGAAGGAGCTGGATTGGACAGTGATGCGTGGTGAGAAGTGGGCGCTGAGTGGCGAGAACGGTGCCGGCAAGTCTACCTTGCTTAGTTTGGTTTGTGCGGATAATCCGCAGTCATACGCCTGCGATATCAGTCTTTTCGGACGGAAGCGCGGAACGGGGGAGAGTATTTGGGAAATCAAGAAACACATCGGTTATGTCAGTCCGGAAATGCATCGTGCTTATCTGAAGAATCTGCCTGCCATAGAGATTGTCGCTTCCGGTCTGCACGACAGCATCGGATTGTATAAACGTCCTCATGCCGAACAGATGTCGGTATGTGAGTGGTGGATGGAGATTTTCGGTATTGCCGCCTTGAAAGACAGTCCTTTTCTGCAACTCTCCAGCGGGGAACAGCGTCTGGCATTATTGGCACGTGCTTTTGTCAAGGACCCGGAACTGCTGATATTGGATGAACCGCTTCATGGACTCGATACATACAACCGCCGTCGGGTCAAGAAGATTATAGAGGCATTCTGCCATCGTCGGGATAAAACGATGATTATGGTAACCCACTATGAGAATGAATTGCCGCAAACAATTACTAACCGTTTATTCTTGAAGCGAAACCGCTGACCAGATAATAATTAGTCAAGCAAAGATAATAAAGGACTAGCAGGAACCATTTATGGTGTAAATCGTTATATTTGTAATATCAACCATCTAAACATTTATATCATGAAGTTTTTTATTGATACGGCAAATTTAGAACAGATTCGGGAGGCCTATGACTTGGGCGTACTCGACGGAGTTACCACTAATCCTTCGCTTATGGCAAAAGAAGGTATCAAAGGAGTGGAGAACCAGCGTAAGCACTATGTGGACATCTGTAATATTGTGCAAGGCGATGTGAGTGCCGAGGTGATAGCTACCGACTATGAAGGCATGATTAAAGAGGGTGAAGAATTGGCAGCCTTGAATCCGCATATCGTAGTGAAGGTGCCTTGCATTGCAGAAGGTATCAAGGCCGTTAAATACTTCTCGGGCAAAGGTATCCGTACAAATTGTACTCTGGTATTTTCTGTCGGTCAGGCATTGCTTGCAGCCAAGGCAGGTGCAACGTATGTTTCTCCGTTTGTGGGGCGTCTCGATGACATCTGTGAGGATGGCATTGCATTGGTTGCGAAGATTGTAGAGATGTACCGTTATTATGGATATACCACCCAGGTACTTGCCGCCTCTATCCGTCATACGGCACATATCATGCAGTGTATAGAGGTGGGTGCTGATGTGGCTACTTGTCCGCTTTCGGCCATTAAGGGTTTACTTAATCATCCGCTGACCGATTCCGGTCTGAAGAAGTTCCTTGAAGATTACAAACGCGTGAACGGATAAACTTAAAATATCCTATAAGCCTATCTTTCAATGTAATTATTGACTAATATTGGTGAGAAATAGAATAAAAAGATTTATTTTTGCACCTTATATTTAGATATACAATAAGGCACCGATGAAAGATAGGCTCATAGGATTTATTAAGACATACTGCTTGTTTGTCTGCATTTTTGTGTTGCAGAAACCACTATTTATGCTGTTTTACAAATCGCTGTATCCGGATGCCTCGTGTGCGGACTGGTTCAGTGTCATTTGGCATGGGTTACCTTTAGACCTATCTCTGGCTGGTTATCTGACAGCTATTCCCGGTTTTCTTTTCATAACCTCTGTATGGACACTTTCTAAATCCCTTCATCGCATCTGGTGCGGCTATTTCCTCTTCATTTCAGTACTTATCTCCATAATTTTTACTGTCGATTTAGGATTATACGAGTATTGGGGGTTCCGTTTGGATGCTACTCCGTTATTCTATTTCTTTTCCTCCCCTAAAGACGCAGTGGCCAGTGTCAGCATTTGGATGGTGCTGGGGGGAATTGTGGCAATGGCTGTTTATGCTGTCGTGCTGTATGCTGTTTTCTACGGCATCTTGCTGCAGAAGAAGCTGTTGCTGCGGATGAAACTGCCTTATCGTCGCCTGAAGGTGTCAGGTATATTGTTGCTGATGACGGGGTTACTGTTTATTCCTATCCGTGGAGGCTTTACAGTATCTACCATGAATGTGGGGAAAGTCTATTTCAGTGCCGAGCAGCGTCTGAACCATGCAGCTATCAACCCTGCATTCAGTCTGATGGAATCTCTTGCCAAGCAGAAGGACTTCAGCAAGCAGTACCGTTTTATGGAAGCTGCGGAGGCCGACCGGCTTTTTAAAGACATGCTTGAACCCGCAGGTGCCGGTGGTCAAACGGAAGAGACAGATTCTGTGCTGCAACCTGCCGATTCACTGCATACTTTATTCAATACTCAGCGTCCCGATGTACTCTTTGTGATTCTTGAGAGTTTTTCCTCCAGGTTGATGACAGCTTTGGGAGGTGAGCCGAATATTGCCGTCCATCTGGATAGCTTGAGTAAGGAAGGGGTGCTCTTTACGAACTTCTACGCCAACAGTTTCCGTACGGACCGTGGGCTGGTGGCTATCTTGAGTGGCTATCCTGCCCAGCCCACTACTAGTATTATGAAGTATCCCCGTAAAACGCAGTCCATTCCTGCCATTGCAGGCAGCTTGCGGAAGGCGGGTTATGGTACCAAGTATTATTATGGCGGTGATGCCGACTTTACCAATATGCGTTCCTACCTGATGTCATCAGGCTTTGAAGACATTGTTTCCGACCAGGATTTTCCCGTAACGGAACGTTTAAGTAAGTGGGGGGCGCACGACCATCTCGTATTCAACCGTCTGCTGGAAGACTTGAAAGCCGAAGCTGCCGAAGGAACTGCCGAAGAGAAAACTCCTCATTTCCGTGTCTTGCAGACCTCCAGCAGCCACGAGCCTTTTGAAGTACCTTTCCGTCGTCTGGAGAATGACCGGCTGAACGCCTTTGCCTATACGGATAGTTGTGCAGGCGATTTTGTAAGACAGTTCCGTGAGCTTCCCCAGTGGAAGAATACGGTGATTGTGTTTGTTCCAGACCACTTGGGAGCTTATCCCGAACATATCGACAATTTGTCGGTAGAACGCTACCGGATACCTCTGTTGATGGTGGGCGGTGCTGTCCGAGAGCCGAGGCGCATTGACGTCTATGGCTCGCAACATGATATTGCAGCCACGTTGCTGGCTCAATTGGCGCTGCCCCATGATGAGTTTGTTTTCAGTAAAGATATGCTTAATCCCGCTTCCCCTCATTTCGCGTTCTTTACCGTACCCGATGCTTTCGGTATGGTGACAGCGGACAATCAAGTGATATTCAATTGCCAGGCGGGTACTGTGGTAGTGGATGAGGGCACAGCAAAAGGGAAGAACCTGCCGTTGGGCAAAGCCTATTTGCAAAAATTATATGATGATATAGCCAAAAGATAACGTATGACAGCACTTATGGACGCCTTGCAAGGGGCAATAGATGTAGACACAAACATCTTTTTTTCCATCAATCGGATGCACAACATGTATTTCGATTATTTTATGAGCGCTTATAGCGGTAAGTGGGTTTGGATTCCCATGTATGCTGCCATCTGGTATGTGATGTTGCGCAATTTTCATTGGAAGGTCACACTGTTTTGCATGATAGGCCTTGCGCTCACCATTACTTTTGCCGACCAGGCATGTGCCACTTGGATACGTCCCTATGTGGAGCGTATGCGTCCTTCTAATCTGAATAATCCCATTTCGGAGATGGTGCATATCGTCAACAATCATCGTGGAGGGCGTTATGGTTTTCCTTCGTGTCATGCCGCCAATACCTTCGGATTGGCGTTTTTCCTGTTCTTTCTATTCCGCAAGCGGTGGCTTACTCTTTTCATTATGGCCTGGGCGTTGCTGACGTGCTATTCGCGCGTATATCTCGGTGTGCATTATCCGGGTGATTTGTTGGCAGGGACTATTGTGGGGCTGATTGGTGCCTGGCTGATTTACCGCTTGTTTGTGAAGGTTAGCGGATATAAGCGTGTCGAGCATGTCACTCATGTCTATGCTCCTATATGGGTAGGGTTGCTGACGATAGCGGGGATGCTGGTTTATGCCGGAATACGGATATTGTTGTAGATGACAGTCTTTAGAACTGATAACCAGCAGTCACCATAACCTCCCGTGGACGGATATTCAACCGTGAAGTATAGCTTTGTGTGGCCGAGTAGGTAGTATAGGCATACTCTTTCTTGTTGAACAGATTGCTGAGGCTGGCTTCCACTCTCCATTTCCTTGTCTTATAAATGAGTGATGCGTCTACAAACAGTGTGTTGAGATGCGTATCGCTGTTTAAATCGTTCCGGTAATGTTCTCCGGAAAGGCAGAGGTCGACGTGCCCGATGCTGAATGTGAGGTGCATACGCTGTACGAAGTCCAGTAGAGGAGCAAGGTGCGCGTCGTTCCCTATTTTACTGCCGCCATAGCTGATTGTGGCATGATATTCGGCTTCGAAAGCTTCGGCGGGCGACCATATCAGTTTGGGTTCCATCTTAAGATAGTCATAACGGTATTTTTGAGGCGGGCCGTTTCCGGCTGTTTCCGTTTGTGGAGTGAGGGCGTCTGTATCTGAAACCTGTGTCAACTGCCAGCCGGTATTGCGGCTCAGTTGTAAGTCAAGTGAGGTTTTCAGATTCCAGTCGAAAAATCCCTTGGAGAGAGTGCTGAGCAGGAACCAACTTTGTGTACTGTTGGAATGTAGGCGAAGGGTGTGGACAATGCGGTTTTCAGAGATACTCTGTTCATTCAAGGTGTTGTAGTGTACATGTCGGTAGGACAAAGTGGCGGTGGCGAAAAATTCCTGCACGGTATTCTTGTATTCTCCATAAAGGTTGTATTGTTGGCGTATACTGACGGGGAAGAGGCCGTCAGTGTTTTTCCAGGTACGGTAGTCTGTCCGATAGGTAAAAGGGCAGAGGTCTGTGACATCTCCTGCTGAGCGGTGTAAACTGCCGTAGAGGGAAATTTTCCAATGGTAGTCCGGCTGATAGCGCAGATAGAGTGACGGATTGAAAAAGAGAAAAGAACGCTGTTGCGAGAAGTAGCGCTTATAGCTGAGAGGGAGTGACAGACTTCCCTGCCACTTGCCTTGCTCCAATTGGAAGTAGGAGGAGAGGTAGGGAGAAAAACTGGATGCGCCAAATGTTTCCATTCGGGTGGAATGGTACTTTACCGATGCCCATTCGCCCTTTATACCGGCGGTGTATTGCCGGGTGAAACCGTTGTGTTTTCTTAGGTGGCTGGCCTTATTGTCGCTGTAAAGGCTGTGCTGGATGAATTTGTCTTCCCCGTCGTGTAGTGACAAGGAGGAGGGCAGATAGGCATACTGTGTGGCAGAATTGAACTTCCATGTGCTTTTCTCTCCATTGCGGATAAGGCTGAAGAAATTCTTTGCCGTAAACTGGGAGGTGCGCATCGTTTGCTGCAACTCGTGGGAGGTGCCGCGGTTCGTTTCACTTTCTGCCAGGAAGCGGTTCGACAGATAGTGGATGGTCTTGTTATCCTCATAGTGCATTTCCATATGGGCGGCATCGTTCTGCAGGCAGTAGTGGTAGGCTTCATCCATGCGTATGGTGTCATCGGGCTGGTAGTAGACTTGCGAGTTGCCCCGTTGCTGGGTAATCCGGTTATGGGTATATCCGGCTTGCAGGCGCAGGGAACGTTCGTCGTTCCATTTATACATGCGGTTGGCGTTCAGTGTATGGGTTTCGTTGAAGAGCAGCCGTTGCTTGTCGAGGGGAGCGCTGATGCCCGGTTGTACCAGAAAGCCGTGCAGGGGAATCTGTTGGGATGTGTTGTTTGTCAGTATATGTTGCTCACGGCTAAGGTCGGTACCGTTGTTGTTGCTCTTGTAGCCGTAGATGCTTTGCTTGCCTTTACCCAGTTGGAGGGCATTGGCGGCGTTTTCCCAAAGAAGCGTTCCTTTGTCCCTCTTCGTTTGTGCCGTTCCGGTCGTTTCTTGTGTTCCATCACTCCAGCCTGCACCCAGGGTACCGTTGACAATCCATTGGTCGCGTGCCTGTGGGTCGAGTTTCAAGTTCAGGGCTATTTCATCCGAACTGAGTTTTCCTTTCAATGCCTTGACCGATTGGTAGTTCTCCATAATTTCTGCCGATTTTACGGCTTTGGCACTGAGGTTGTTGTTGATTTGGCTGTAGCGTCCACCCGTCACGTCCATACCCTCCACAAAATAGTGGTCGATGGCTTTACCTTTATATTTCACCTGCCCGTTGTCGTCAATATCCACACCGGGGAGTTTTTTCAGAACATCCTTGATGTGTACGTCCTTGGAAGAGGCAAACTCTGCCAGATTATACCTTACGGTATCTTTCCTGCCATGAATGCGGCCGGGACGTATTTGGACTTCTTTCAGTGCAATGGCTTCGGGATGCAGACGAATATGGAGTGTTCCTGCTGCCGATATGTTGCGTATTTCCCGTCTATAGCCCAGCAGTGATACGCTGACTTGCAGGCTGCCGTTGTATTTCCATGGCAGGGAATATCTCCCCCGGGCATCGGTCAGGGCGTAATCTATCATGGTGCCGTTTCGCAGCACACTAATCATTACGGCTTCCAGCGGTTGTCCGGTTTCTTCGTCCGTTACCAAGCCACTGAGAGACTGTGCATGCGCTGTCATTGCAAACAAGGCAAGGATTGGCAGCAAGAGTTTCTTGAAGTGTATATCCATTGGAGTTCGATGGGATGAATCAGTCAAGTTCCAGCGGATTGTGGGCTATATTCTTCGGCTTCCTGGCTTCATTGCCCTGGTCGTCGCGTATGGTGATACGTACGTTGGGCGTGTTGCCCATAATGAATCCTACCGGGTCGGCATAATATCTTTCGTGGATTTTGTTGTACGCCTTGCGGTTTACGGGTTCATAATCTTTTCCGTTGAAGAGGATAGGTCGGTAGGAATGGCATTGCTCCATACCGGTGCAGGTAAAGAGATAATGCCCCCTGTTGTCTTCTGCTTTCAGTATCAGTCCGGGCAGTCCGAACAGCTTCCACGGCCCTTCGCTGGAGGAAATCTCCGGACTGTACCAGACAATCCATCTGCGTCCCTTAAACACGCATTCTGCTTTTTGGCAGAGATACGAGAGGATGGTTGCCGTGTCTGCAGCGTCCACTGTGGACGCTCTTCCGGTTCCTCGCACCGGAGTCTGTTGATGTCTCCGGCAATTTCATCCAGTGTGGTCACTTTGCCTACGGGGTATCTCTTGTAGGTCTGTTCGTTCAGCTTGCTTTTTCTGAACTGTTTGGCGTGTTCAATCATCGTTTCTTGCGAGGCGTTATTGGCAATGTCGGCAGCAAATACCGAGTCGCCCACATACTTTGTGTAACTGTAGAACTTGGAGCATTTCTTGCCGATTTCCAACATCATGGTTTCCTGGAAACGCTCTTCCGACAGTGTGTCCGTACAGCCGTCCACTTCATACTGCACCATGAGTACAGCCTGGTCTATGGTATCTTTTCTGAACGTCTTGCCGGAGCCGATTTTGATGTTGAACTGTGCGCAGGCGGTTGCGGCGGTTATCAACAGCATGGCGGTGAGTAGAATCTGCTTTTTCATACTTTTTCGTTGTTAGAAATTACTGTTTCGAGGACGTGTCATGTGTCCTGTCGTCGCAAATCTATGCAGAATTTGTCTTTCCGGAGTGAGAAAGTTATTACTGAAATGTTACTCAAATGAGAATAACCGCCTCGCGCGTACCTCTGATTGGAGGAAACCCTTACCTTTGTATAGTATAAAAGAAGAACAGACTCTGAGATGGAAAAACGAATCAGAATAGTATGGGCATTGTCACTGATCTCCATGCTGCTGCTTGTAGCAGGGCAGGGATATTGGTTGTGGAACCAGTATCAGTATAAGAATGAGGAATATGAAGAAGAGATACACCGCCTTGTCATGGATGCCGTGGCAGTGAACGACTCTATCCGGCGTGAACAGCCGAAGAAAGTGTTCAACAAGCCTAATATATCCTTTTTCAACACCAATGTGGACATGCATACGGATAGGGATTCATTGACCAACAAGCTCAAAGAGCGCTATACGCGTACGTTTGTGGTGGGGGCCATGGCAGATAAATCCGTTCTATCCACGGCAATGAAGGATAGTATTGTCTATAAGGACAAGATTGTGATACATGGCGAAGACAAGCTGCTTTTCAACATGAGCTTCAGCGAGGCGATAGTTGCTTATCAGTTGCAGATAGATGTCCCTTTTACGTTGCAGCGCTTCGATTCGGTGCTGGCGACTAAACTGGACGGCATGTCTTTCACTACCGGACTAGTCACGCCGCGCGACAGCCTCTATCAATGGGTGGAAACCGTAGAACGGCTGGGGAGTGATTTGCATCCGGTCATCCGTCTGGTTTATCCTTACAATCCGCTGAAGCGGGAGTTGGTACAAGTGGATGTGCAGGTGATGCCGCATACTCTTTTGCTCCGTATGGGCTGGCAACTTCTGGGCAGCTTGGTATTGATTCTTCTGCTGGCTGTCTGTCTGCTGTTCCAGATAAAGACCATTTTGAAGCAGCACCGTGTGGACGAGTTGCGGAAAAGCTTTGTCAACACCATGATACACGAGTTGAAACGTCCCGTGCAGGCCTTGAAGATGTGCGTCTCTTTTCTCAATGACAAAACAATGCGTACCGACGAGCAGGCCATGGATGAAGTGGTGCGTGATTCTGTTTCCGAGCTGGACAACCTTTCCGCCTACCTCCGGAAGCTGCGCGACATGACCCGTGCTGACGATGAGCAGACACAACTTTCCCTCAGTACTTTCGATTTGAAACCGGTTGTGGAGAAGTTGATACGCCTGCAGCATGCTCCTGAGGGAAAACAAGTGTCTTTCGAGACACATTTCACGGACAACCTGCTGGTTACGGCCGACCCCGTGCACATGGCAAATATCATCAGTAATCTGATGGAAAATGCTGTGAAATATTCGGGAAGCTCCGTCAGTATCCGGGTAGAATGCCGCCTGCATGGCCACGAGCTCACATTGAAAGTTTCCGATGACGGCATTGGTATCCCTGTTTCCGAGCAGGGACGGGTATTCGATAAGTTTTACCGTAGCAGCAACTTGCCTGACCGTTCCTTGCCGGGCATCGGTTTGGGGTTGAGTTATGTCAAGTTGTTGGTTGAGGCTCATAGGGGAACCGTCTTTCTGACCAGTCAGATTGGGAGGGGGACGACGGTGGAAATAACCATTCCACAATAATCTGCACAGATGGATATTGAGAATATAAATAGCAACTCATGAAACCACTGAAAATTCTTTTTGCTGACGATGACCTGAAGTATTCCATGCTTCTGAAACGCTTCCTGGAGAAAGAGGGTTATGAAGTGACCTATGCCGGAAATGGTCTTATCGCCCTCGACCAGTTTCCTCTTGTCAAACCGGACCTTGTCTTGCTTGACATCAATATGCCCGGGCTCAATGGCTTTGAAGTGGCAAAACGAATCCGGGAGGCGGACAAGCATGTCCTCATCTTTTTTCTTTCCGACCGCAGCGACAAGGCTGACCGCCTGCAAGGATTCCAACTGAAGGCGAACGATTATCTTGCCAAACCTTTCTATCCGGAAGAGCTTACGGCGCGTATCCGCGAGCGTTTCACTTCGCAGTTGTCCGGCGTGGCAGAGGATGAGATGTATGCTTTCGGCCATTCCGTATTCAATTACAGTACGAACGAGATTCGTACGGGAAATAGTAAGGTGCTGATTACTTCCCGTCAAGCCGATATCCTTCGCTTGCTTGCGCTGAATGTGAATAAGACTGTCAGTCGCGATACGTTGCTGGATGCTGTGTGGGGCACTGCCTCGTATGCCAACTCCCTTGCCTTGAATGTACAGATGTCCTATCTGCGGCGGTCGCTAAAAAACGACCCGAGCGTGAGGATTGAGTCGTTGATGAAAAAAGGGTATATGCTTGCCGTTCTCTGAAAACATCTTTATCTTTGGATTGTTATACAAACAAGACATTTCAAAAAAAAGAGAGCTTATGATGAGTTTAGGAGGATGGATGAATAAAATCTTGATAGGTTGGGGGATAGACCCGAAGTTTGCCGATATGTTTGACGAGACGATTATTGCACTGCTGATGGTGGGGCTTTCGATAGGGCTGGACTATTTGTGCCAGGCAATCTTCGTTGGCGGTATGAAGCATTATACCCGACGCTCTCCCCATCAGTGGAATACGTTGCTGATGAAACGCAGGGTGATACACCATTTGATACATATTCTGCCGGGAATCCTCATCTACTACCTGCTGCCCATGGCCTTTGTGCGTGGAAAGGAGATGCTTGAGTTCTCACAAAAGGTGTGTGCTGTCTATATCATTGTGGCGGTGCTGCTTACTATTAACGGCTTGTTGCTGGTACTGCTCGATGTTTATAACATGAAGGACAAGCAGAAGAACCGTCCGCTGAAAGGCTTCGTGCAGGTATTGCAAGTGCTGCTGTTTTTTATCGGAGGTATCATAGTGGTTTCAGTGCTGATAGGCAAGTCTCCTATGACCTTGTTTGCCGGTCTGGGCGCATCTGCAGCTGTACTGATGCTGGTATTTAAGGACAGCATTCTGGGGTTTGTGGCCGGCGTGCAGCTCTCTGCCAACGACATGTTGCGGATAGGGGACTGGATAGCACTGCCGGGTGGCGTTGCCAATGGAGTTGTAGAGGAGATTACGCTGAACACGGTCAAGATACGCAACTGGGACGAAACCATCTCGACCGTACCGCCGTATACCCTGGTGAACAACTCCTTCCAGAACTGGCGCGGCATGCAGGAAAGTGGCGGGCGACGGGGAAACAAGAATATCTTTCTGGATATGACTACCTTGAAGTTCTGCACTCCGGAAATGCTGGATAATATCCGCAAGGAAGTCCCCTTGATGGCCGACTATCAGCCTGCAGAAGGAGAGGTGCCAACCAATGCGCAGCTCTATCGTATCTACATCGAACGCTATTTGTGCAGCCTGCCGGTGGTGAACCAGGAGATGGACTTGATTATCAGCCAGAAGGAACCCACGACGTATGGGGTACCCATCCAGGTATATTTCTTCTCTCGCAACAAGGTATGGAAAGAGTACGAGCGCATTCAGTCCGACATCTTCGACCACTTGCTGGTGATGGTACAGAAGTTTGACTTGAAACTGTATCAGTATTCCGACTAATATATCAACCGGAACTCCGCATATACAGGCAAGTGGTCGCTGTATCCTCCTTGATACTTCATCCCGTAGTAGGTGCGGAAGGGTTGCTGCCCTCCGTATTTCTTGTCTCTTGTCAGTAGGAAGGGCAGGCAGAATACGTCTGCCTTCGCTTCCTCTGTATATAGCGGTGCGTGTTCTTGCAGCAGCGTACCCGATACGATGATGTGGTCCAGCAGTCCCCATTCTCCTTGATACTTGTAGCTGCCGAAGTGCTTGCGTGTCTTGGTTTTTCTTGCCAGTAGATGGTAAAGTTTTTGTGGATGTAGAGAGTCTTGCAATGTTGACGGTGCTGCTGCCTCCAACACCTCCTTTACCGATTTATTCTCCGGATAATCGTTGAAATCCCCTAAAAGGACAATTTGCGGATGTCGGCGTATCGTGTATAGGCTGTCTATGGCATGCTTCACCTTTCGGGCAGCCAGTAGCCGGTAAGGTTCAGACTCTCTTGCCCCTCCCGAACGGGATGGGAAGTGAGCTACCAGTACATCAAGCGTATCCCGGTTCAGCAACAATCCGCTGACGTGAAGAATGTCCCGTGTGGGACGGCTATTCTTCCGGGGCTTGTCTACGGGGAGGCTCTGATAGGAAAGCAGTTTGAAAAGATTACGTTGATACAACAGCGCTACGTCGATGCCGCGTTCGTCGGGAGATTGTGTCATCACATACCGGTAGTCTGCTTCGCGCAAGGCAGAGTAGCGGGTAAGGTCGCGCATCACACTGTCATTCTCCACCTCACACAAGGCAACAAGGGCGGACGGCGTCCATCCTCCGGTGGCGATGATGACGCGGGCTATATTATCCAGTTTCTTTCTGTATTTAGAGTAATTCCAATGCCGGGTGGCATCCGGCAGGAACTCGTAGTCATTCTTTAGTGTGTCATGTCGGGAGTCGAATAGGTTTTCTACATTTACTCCTATGTGATAAGTAATGGTATGACTGTTGATAGTAGAATTACCAAAATATCCGGGGAAGAGGATGGAACGGGCTAACTCTACAATTTTATATAGTGATTTAGCGGAAGGCAGAGGGTCTCCGTCTTTGTGTTGATGAAACAGTCCTTTATAAGATTCGCTTTCCGATAGCTCATCGACTGCCTGTGTCAAAATGTGGGTGAAGTTCAGTGGACTCATTAGGTCAGTTACTCATATTTATATGGGCACAAAGGTATTAAAAAAAATAATAAAATTCGCTGGGATTCAGG
>OLRG01002593.1_pt1 | contig 12593 bp, 12 predicted proteins | sample 1672331 | NCBI WGS metagenome assembly OLRG01 (sample SAMEA3136672, study PRJEB25190) | human gut metagenome
AGGTGAGAGCGGATACTCTTCTTTGTTTTCATACTTGTATAGGTTAGCATAGTTTTTTCTGTCTGTCAAGATTTTTTTATTTTTATTTTCTTTCTTATTGTATAGAATCTTCCGCCACTTCTGTCATTTTTCTTAAGCTTCCCTGTATTTTTATCCCCCGCCTTGTATCTGAACGGAAATCTGCTATAATGACCATAATAAAACCTGTATCTTTCGATACTTACAGAGAGGGGAATAATTATGAAGAAAAAATGGATGGTTTCTACCGCTTTGCTGTGTTCCGCTGCACTGCTTGTCAGCGGCTGCGGGGGAAAGAAAGCCGACGGGTTTGATGCTGCTGGCTATACCACAGCCTATCTTGATGGCATGATCAAAGGAGATACGGATTCACTGGCTTCGTTGTCCGGGACTTCCGCAGAGGATCTGACTGCCGCTTTCGATACCGGAATCGATGAACTGGTAACTTCTTTCTTTGGCAGTGATGACAATACACCGGGAAGTACACAGATTTCCGCACAGCTTCGCCAGGATTATACCACCTTCTGGAAAAATGCTTTTGCAGACACCAAATACGATATAAAGGAAGCAGAAGAAAAGGACAGCAGTTATCAGGTAACGGTGGAAACTCAGCAGATGCAGCTTTACACCGCCATGGAACCTGTCTATAACGAAAAACTTGCCGATTATCTGAAAAATAACAGCGTGGACAGCGATCAGTACATCGAGGACGTCTATACTCTGATGCTGGAGGCTTATCAGTCGGCACTCGATACGGTTACCTACAGCGATCCGCAGGAAGTTACCGTAACCCTTCAGAAAGATGATTCCGACCTGTGGAGCATCTCTTCCGATGATATGACCACATTAAAAAATGCACTGATCGACCTTTCCACCCTGACTCCGTCTGCTGATGGAACGGATGAAACACCTGCTCAGGCAAGTGCGGAAGAGATTGCAAACAGCCAGTCCGAAGGTGCACCGAATCTGGAATATCCGGAAGATCTCGGCAGCACACCCGCTTACAAAGTCGGTGATACGATTCCGCTGCAAAGTGACGGCAAGGATGTGGGTACTTTCTGTATCGACAAAGTGGAAGTTACGGATGAACGAAACGAATACAATCCAACCAACCCGGACAAAGTGATCGTGATTACTTATACTTATAAGAATACCGCTTTTGACAATCCGCTTTTATACGATCAGATGAGTTTCCGTATTCTGGATGGTGACACGGTATGCCTTCCGTATTATCCATCCGATCTGATCTCCCCGGAACTGGTGAATGCCGGTGACGATGCCGTTACCGCAACCCTTGCCTACGGCGTGAGCGCATCCTGCAATGAGGTTACGATCTATGTAGAAGGAACACAGATCCCGACTCCGTTCCAGGTTTCCGCTTCTATCTCCTGATCGCTTATCTGAATGATCCTGAAAACCCCGGTTTTTGCATCGCCTGCAAAAGCCGGGGTTTTTTGTGATCACCTATCCTGCTTTATTCACACCGGAAGGTTCCACAACAGGTTTCCTCACAGATGCATGCCTGACTTCCGTCGATCTGTACATGATCTGCCTGACATACCTCCTGTCTGTTATAGGTACAGTCGTGGGCGGAACATCCGACCTGGACGGAACTGCATCCGCATCCACATGTATGGGCATTGGACATTCCTGTCTTCTCTACAAAACTGGAACACCAGGTTTCATTTTCTGTCACTGCGTGATCTCCTTTTACCTGGATGTCTCCTTTGGAACAGAGATTTTCCTTATTGTACATACATTTGACTGCGGAACACTGTAATGCTGGCATTTGCACATACCTCCTTTTTCTTCTTATATAAATGAAATAAACTAAAAAGCATGTCCGAACGTATTTTTGTCCGGGCATGCTCTAGTATGTGCATATGCTCTTTTTTTATACTTTTAAATTTTAAGCAAGTGCTTTTTCCAGTTTTTCGATCATTTCATCGATATCTGCCTCTGTGATCACAAGCGGTGGTACCATACGCAGTACGTTCGTTCCCGCAGAGATCACCAGCAGACCGTTCTCGATAGCTTTCGTAACGACTTCTCCTACCGGTTTTCCTTCCAGTACCAGTCCCTGCATCAGACCTTTTCCTTTTCTTTTGACAACACAGTCCAGCTCGTCCACAAGCTCATCCAGTTTTTTTGTCAGATATGGAGCAACCTGATTTACATGTCCTACAATATCTTCACGTTCAAAAATCTCGATCACTGTCTTAACAGCTGTACATGCCAGTGGATTTCCTCCATAAGTTGCGCCGTGATCTCCCGGCTGAAGAGAATATTTTGCCACTTCTTCCGTCATTGCAAATGCACCGACCGGAATTCCGTTTCCGATTGCTTTCGCCATAGTCAGAATATCCGGTTTTACACCAAACCCCTGCCATGCAAACATATTTCCGGTTCTTCCCATTCCGCACTGCACTTCATCACAGATCATCAGGATTCCATTTTCATCACAGATCTTACGAACTGCTTTTACCCATTCGATCGGAGCAGGAATGAAACCACCTTCGCCCTGAAGCGGCTCAACAACGATCGCTGCGATCGTGTCTGCTGCTGCACACTGTTCAAATACATCGTAGATAGATTTGATATAGTAATCAACTGCCTTATCCTCAGGCATTCCTTCCGGATTTCTATAATAATATGGGAACTGTGCACGGAACACGCCGGCTGCTAACGGTCCCATATCCTTTGCATATGCTTTCTTGGATGTCATTGCCATTGTAAAATGTGTTCTTCCATGGAATGCACCGGAGAATACGATGATATTCGGACGTTTTGTATATGCCTTTGCTACCTTAACGGCATTCTCGTCTGCTTCTGCTCCACTATTTGCAAAAAATGCTTTCTTGCTGTCGCCCTTTACAGGTGCAATGCCGGATAACTTCTCTGCAAGTGCTACATAGCCTTCATGTGTTACAACATTGAACATGCCGTGAAAATATTTATCTGCCTGTGCTTTTACTGCTTCAACGACTTCCGGCTGGGAAAATCCGATATTCAATACACCGACACCACCGATCCAATCCAAGAACTTGTTGCCATCGACATCCTCGATCATGGCGCCTTCACCTCGTTCTATAACAACCGGATATCCACAACGGATCGCATTTGGAACTGCCTGCGCTCTTCTGTCTATAATTGCCTGTGCCTTAGGACCGGGTAAAGTCTCTGTTATTATTTCCGGTAAATCTGTTCTTAACATATGTATCATCCTCCATCTTCTTATACGGACGGCCTTTATATCTGTGCCGTTCATTTATTTGCTCTTGTAAATTTTCTACAGTATGCCATTCATAAAAACCGACCACCATATCCCGCCAGCACAAAACTTCCGCCCCGCTTTGTGCTGTTAGCACAAGTATATGTTTGACAGACACATATTTTCTATGATATTGTTGGGTTATTGTAATAAGTAGCACAAATCAATGGTTTAATATATTAAGTAGCAGTCGGCAAACGCCTTATATAATTAAGCATATTTCGGGCAGACATACACAAACTGCCTCAAAGCAACAAGCTGCAACCGACTCAATACACACATATCACATTTGGGTCAAACTGACTTCTTATCCATAGACGAATAATAATTATCAAACGCTGCCAAGAAAGGAATCTTAAACATGGCAATATTATTAAGAGATTTATATAAAGAGACAAAAAGCACCTATGGACTGGATCTGATCGCAGGAGAAGAAGGGCTGGATAACCTCATGAACTGGGTCTATATATCAGAAGATCCCGGCACACTGGAATTCCTGCACGGCGGTGAACTGATCATTACGACCGGCGTCCTGTGTGGAAATGAATACTGGTTATATAACTTCATCAAAGGGCTGATCGAACATAAAACCTGCGGCCTTATTATCAATATTGGGGGGCACCTGAACCGTTCCGATATCTCCGACCGTATCCGTATGCTGTGCGACCGGAAGCATTACCCGCTCTTTCTTATGCCATGGGAGACACGGATCTTCGATATTACGCACGATTATTACAATCGGATATTTGACGATACACAGACCAGTCAGGCTATCTCAACTGCACTTTCGCGCGTGATCCTTCACCCAAATGACAAAGCCCTGATGGAGATCAGCCTGCCTGTCTTATATGAACATGGTTTTCAGGGAGATGCACAATACCATCTCGTATATATATCAGATCTGAGAGCTACAGCATCCGTGGAACCATCCATTGCACTGACAAATACCTCTATCCCACACTCCGATCGTTTCTCCACCCCACCCGCTTATGCCAACACCGCCGGAAGTTTTCTTCAGAATCTGTTGACACGTCTGGTCAGAATCTATAATCTGCCATATACATTTGTCAACGGCACCAACTATACTCTGCTGATCTGCCCCGCGCGGTCAAATGAACGGCTCGAACAGGAGCTTAGCCGGCTTCTGTATCATATGGGAGAATCTGCCGGAACAACTTCCATGTATATCGGAATCAGTGCGCCAACCAAAGACCTGACCGGATTAAGTCAGGCATTTTTACAGGGACAGTGCGCCGCCCTGATGGCACAAAAAAAGAACAGTAGCCTGTTCTTCTTCGATGATATGGGATTCTATAAGCTTCTTTTATCTGTAAGTGATATGGATGTTCTTAGAGAATATGTAAACGATACTCTGGGATCCATCATTACATACGATGAGCAGCACCATACGAATTATCTGGAAACGCTCTATCAGTATCTGCTCTGTGATGGCAGTATACAAAAAATCGCCGGTGCCCTGTTCTGTCACAGGAACACCGTCAATTATCGTGTTCGTATATTAAGAGAGGACTTACATCTTGCCTTAGATGATCCGTCCACTCGTTTTGAACTGATGACCGCATTTCAGGTACGCAGTTATCTGGATTTGTTTTCCTGAACCTGCTACAGCACATTTTAATATCATGTACAGCATATATCCAGTCATTAATTGGCCTGTTATTTTCTGCGTCTGACCGCCAGTAATTCTTTCCATGCCGGCGGATAGAACAACAAGAGCAATGGGAACAGCTCCAGTCTTCCGGCAAGCATATCGAACATCAACACATATTTGGAAAATGTACCATATACATTAAAATTCTTCGTTGGTCCTACCAGCTCCAGTCCCGGTCCGATGTTATTGATCGTTGCCGCAACCGCAGTAAAGTTTGATGTCATATCTTTTCCCTCAAAGGAGATCAGCAGTACGGATGTTGTAAACAGGATGATAAATGTTATAAAATATACATTTACCGCACGTACCACTTCATGCTCTATCGGCTTGCCGTCCATTTTGATCTTCTTGATACTCTTTGGATGCAGATAGGAATTCAACTCTTTTATCACACTTTTTACCACGATGATAAATCGGGATACCTTGATACCACCACCGGTACTGCCTGCACATGCACCAATGAACATCAGAATAACCAGTATCGTCCTACATGTCTGGTTCCACAGGTCAAAATCCACACTGGAGAATCCGGTTGTTGTTATGATCGAAGCGACCTGGAACGATGCATGACGGAGTACTGTCCAGAATCCATCCATTGTATGAATCAGATTCAATACAAGAACTACGATCGCTGCCACAATAATGAGGAAATAGGTTCGCACCTCCTCCATCTTCAATGCCTTTTTGATATTGCCAAATAAAACCAGATAGTATGCATTAAAATTCACGCCGAATAAGATCATAAAGATCGTTACCACCCACTGCAGATATGGCGAAAAGCTGGCAAAGCTATCATTCTTTGTTCCGAATCCACCTGTACCCGCTGTTCCGAATCCGGTACAGAATGCATGGAATACCGGCATTTTCCCGGCTATTAACAAGATGATCTCTATAGCCGTTAATACAATGTAGATAACATATAATATTCGCGCCGTATACTTGATCTTCGGTACAAGCTTACCAACAGAAGGTCCCGGGCTCTCTGCTTTCATCAGATTGATATTTGATCCGCCACTAAGCGGCAATACCGCAAGCAGAAACACCAGCACACCCATGCCACCGATCCAGTGTGTAAAGCTTCGCCAGAACAACGTCGTCCGTGATAGTACTTCCACATCGTTTAAGATACTGGCTCCTGTGGTTGTAAAACCGGAGATCGTCTCAATAACGCATCTGTGAAAGATGGGATATCTCCTGATATGCACATTGGAAGTGCACCAAATATACTCAGTGCTATCCAACTCAATGCTGTAGCGATACAACCCTCTTTCAGATAGAATACATTTACTTTAGGTTTATGTTTTACAATGATGGCTCCAAGCAGCATACAGATAACTGCCATCACCAGATAATCAATTCCTTCACTTTCCTGATAAATCAACGAAACCAGACATGGCAGAAGAAGCATAACTCCCTCCAGCATGACCACATGTCCGACTACGTATAAAATCATTGACCGATTCATAGCTTCCTATTTTCCCTTTTACAAAAATACTCGTTACTTATACCAGAATATCCCTGATATCATTAAATCCTGTATGGGTCGTTACTACCATAGCGGTATCCCCGACTTCGATCGTATCATGACCGGATGGTGTAATGATCGTACCGTTTCGATTGATAAACGCGATCAGCACATCCTTCTTTAACTTCAGATCCATCAGTGGCTTACCCGTTACCTCGGATACTTCATCCACACGGAACTCGATCGCCTCTACCCGGAAATCAAACATATGATATAACGTCTGCACACTGCTGTTCATGGAACGTGTATTTGATTTCGCACGAACATAAGCAGTAATAGTCTCCGCTGTAATAAAACTCGGATAAAATACACTTCCGAGGTTCAGATTATTAATTATTTCCTTGAAATTACTACGATTGATCTTCGTGATGGTCTTTGCATCCGAAACATGTCTGGCATGCAGTGTCAGGAGGATATTTTCCTCGTCAATCCCGGTTAAAGCAACAAAGGATTCTGCATTGCTTAAGCCTTCTTCCTTTAATACGTCCTGATCGGTTCCGTCTGCATTGATAATAACTGCTTTCGGAAGCAGAATACTGAGTCGCTCACAACGATCCTTCTCTTTCTCAATGATCTTTACATTGATTCCCATATTGATCAACTGACTTGCAAGATAATATGCAACGTCACCACCGCCGACAATCATCGCATCACTGACACGATTTGTCTTGAATCCGATAAAATCAAGAAATGCACGGCTCATCGGACGGGATCCTACAAACGAAAGAACATCTCCTGCATGCAGTTTAAAATGACCGGATGGAATATAGACTTCTCCATCTCTTTCAACCGCACAAATCAGAATATTGATATTCTTTGCTCGATCCATAAGCTGCTGACCAAGATGTGCCACAGACAGTCCGTCTAACATATTATGCTCCGGAATCTTGATCTTCGTCATCTCTGCCTGACCATGTGCAAAGGAATTGATCTCCAGAGCTGTCGGCATATAAAGTACACGCGCAACCTCCGTTGCTGTTTCAAGCTCCGGATTGATGACCATGGTAAGTCCCAGACTCTTTTTCAGATATTTTATCTCCTTGCTGTAGTCCGGATTTCTGACACGCGCTACCGTTGCGCAGTCACGTCCCTGTTTTGCGATCGTACAGCAAAGCAGGTTCAGCTCGTCAGAATTTGTTACCGCGATCACAAGATCGGCATTCTCCACACCGGCTTCCATCAGCACGCTGTAGCTTGCACCATTTCCGCAGATTCCCATAACGTCATACTGATTGACGTTCATCTCAACCTTATCCGCATTTTTATCAATGACTGTTATATCATGCCCTTCCTTGCATAACTGTCTGGTCAGTGCCGTTCCGACCTTACCGCATCCTATGATCAATATATTAAGACCCGTTTTCTTCGCGCCTCGTTGCTTAAACATCACTTACCTCCACCGACTTCGGCTATATATTATACATACTTTTTGTGCATAAAACGCTCACTTTATTATAGCGTCAATCTTGATTGTAACATCTTTTTCCTATATGTACAGTGATATTTGAAAATTTTATTTAAAGTTTAGTTTGATTCTGTGTTATACTCCTGTCTGGAGGATTTGATATGTTATTTTCTTTATTTATTAATTTTTTCAAAATCGGATTATTTACATTTGGCGGCGGTTATGCGATGATCGCACAGATCCGGGAAGAAGTAGTTGCAAAACGAAACTGGCTCACGGAAGACGAACTGATCGAAGTGATTGCGATCGCTGAATCAACGCCCGGGCCGTTGGCGATCAACCTCGCTACTTTTGTCGGTTATAAACAAAGAGGCATCCGCGGAAGTCTGGCAGCCACCCTCGGTGTCTGTATCCCATCCGTTATTATTATATTTGTCATTTCTCTGTTTTTTGATGCTTTCATTGCAAATAAATATGTAGCATATGCCTTCGTTGGCATTAAATGTGCCGTTGCTTTTCTGATCCTTACAACCGGAATCAGCATGATGAAAACACTCGACCGAAAAAAAATACCGGTTCTTGTATTTGTAGTTACTTTTATAATCATGGTGATCGGAGAACTGCTTTCCAAATCCGTTAATGCAATTCTTCTGATCCTCGCAGGCGGCATCATCGGAATTTTCTGTACCTCTTTTAAAAGGATCCGAAAGGAGGATGCAGACAAATGATATATCTGACATTGTTTATTGAATTCTTTAAAGTAGGACTGTTCAGCTTCGGAGGCGGCTTCGGCATGATACCGCTGATCCAGGATGCTGTCATCCGCCATAACTGGATGAGTGAAGATGCCTTTTACAATTTTATCGGTGTCTGCGAATCTACACCGGGTCCGATCGCAGTCAACATGGCGACCTATGTCGGATCGACGCAGGCAGGACTTCCGGGCGGTATCGTCGCTACTCTCGGTGTCATCACGCCGTCCTTTTTCATTATATTATTAATTGCCGCAGTTATAAAAAATCTGACGAAAAATACCTACGTGCAGGGCTTTCTGTATGGCATCAAACCGGTTATCCTGGCCCTGATCCTTGCAACCGGAATCAACATGCTGTTAAAGTCTACCGGGTATGTCAGCTTATCCGAATATGATGTGAATATCCCTGCTATCATTATTCTGTGCCTGCTTGCAGGAATCTATTTCTTCATCCGGCGCAAATGGAAGCAGAAGCTGTCTGCGATCTCTCTGATCCTGCTTTCCGCGGTTCTGGGAATCGTAGTATCCGTGATAGCCGAACACATCAGATAAAAAGTCACCTGATACAATGCAAAGTATCAGGTGACTTCATATTTTTCATTGGCAGTCATAATTATCCTTTTATATCAGATTGCTCTGCCTTTTATTTTCGATAGGATGGAGCAAGCGCGTATGCCGGAACATACTCCTCTGCTGTCACACTGTTCATGGCAAATGCCCGTACCAGAAACGTACCGATGGTTTTTGATGCATTCCGAATATAGCGTGCATCCGTTTCATTATCTCCGGCCTCCGTCATATACAGTGCATGGTTTTTCTTCAGATACTCGACCGCTTCCTCCACGGAATGAACCATTTCCCCGATCCGGCTCGTTTCTTCCTGTTCTACATGTCCATGTCCAAATAAAAACTTCTGAAATCCACTTTCATATGCAACATGTTCAGAAAATCCGCCTTCAAAAATGGAGTTATGCGCATATGTGAAGAAATCCTCCACATAATGAAGTACATATCCGAGTTTCAGGAAAGAATATCTGCTGTTCTTCCCCTTTTCTTCCAGCTTCTGTATCCGGTTCACTGTATTATCAAATGAACTTTTCCAGGTATGCTTCTTAATATAGGTATGAACCAATATATCCGGCAGAATACTGCCTAACAATAACCACTTCCTTTTGTTCTGTGGAACCTGTTCTATGATTTCTCTGGTTACAAATAAATGACTTCTTTTTTTCATATCAGTCTCCTTCCCACTTTTAACTCGGCACAACTTTTCCGTTGTTCCTATCTATATTTTACCGCAGGAAGTATGAAATACAAGCCATTTCACAGAATTTTCTTGAAATTAGAAAAATTTTCTAACAATTTTTACACTAACCAAGACATCTTACACAGAGGTAACATACCTGACTATCATCCGTATAGTCTTCCGCAGCCAGGATCTCCATCATTGTATCCTTATACTCTTCGCCATATTTTCTCCTGTATATGATGCTGTATGACTTTCCGGTGCCATTGATATTCTTTTTTAGATTTTGAAGTGCAGTCTTCTGCAAAAATGCCTGTCTGTCATCCGGATGCAATTCATCTGAATTTGCAAATGTCTCAAACCAGTCTGAAAGCTTTGCCGAAAACACACTGTTCTTTAAGCTTTCTCTGTCAATACTTACAATCTGATATGAATTCTGTGTAAGATTAATGATAAGTACTTTAGTATATAGCTTTGTAAGTGCATTATGTGCAGCCTGCAATTTTCTCTGGTCTTCTCCCTTTTTACTGTAGTATTCTGCCTTACAGACATACATTCTCTCATCCGCCTGCTCTGCAAGTTCCTCAAAATTCTCCCACTGCCTTTCGCAGCAATTATGAAATACACGATCATAATCACCATTATGATAACATCTGTCTTTATATTCGAAAGTAAATTGCAGGTAACCACAACGATATAGTCATCTGTCCGGTCGAAAGCGCACCGGCTCACAATACCATCTATGTTCCTGTAGCATATTGCAGGGACATCTGCCTGTTCAGTAACCTTATCCCGGGATATACCGACATCATTCAGCGTTTTACCAACCATTGCTGCTTTTGTACTTCCAAGGATTTTGCCATCTCCACTATCCGCAACAAATATATTGATGCCTGTATACATCGGCATATTGGAAATAACTACCGATATCTGATTCTGATTCATCTCATCAATCAGGCGCTTCGGTTCTATTCCTACCTGGATCATCTTTGTTCCGGAATTATTCCAGGTTATTGCATACATCATGCTTCGCCCCTCAGATGTATTTGGCGTAACATCCTGGCACATTGTCAGATCTTTATCATATATAAAACCGCTGTCTTACATATGGGTTGATCTGTCTGTATTCATTATGCCTTATTGTATGTGTTTCATACAGTTTTCTTTTTATCCGATTGTCTTTCATTAATACATATCATTATAAAAGTCTTCCATACCTTCCGGCATCTCGGTTTCATAAAAACCCCGTCCATTTCTGGTTCCCATTCGGATCGTCATGCCGAGATCCTCATAGACACTGGTGCACTCATAGTCAATCGGCTCTGTCGTTCTGACAAGCCTCTCCAGCTCTTCTGCAGCCGCCATATATTCGTCACCATCAAAGCCACCGATCGCCGGTCCTGACGCCCCATAATATAAAGTCAGATAGATCACCTTACCATCCTTATCTTCTGCCGCGATCGTATAGTCCAGTAACTCCTCATTATTCTCGGTTGTCTCCTTATCGCCAAATAATGTAACGATCTGACCAATGAACAGGCCATGATATTCTGCAAGTGCTTCGTCCTCATACACATTTAACAACAAATAACTGCCTGCCAGGTCCACATCATCATTTACTCTATAAAATGTATAATTCTCGCACGAATATCTCGCTTTCTCTGTCCCATCTGCCTTTTCTGTTGTGCTGTCTTTTTTCTGTGTATTCATATGATCTGAACTTCCCCCCGCTTCTTTTTCTGATGCTGCTTCTGTCTTCTCCGCTGTCGCATCTACTTCTATTGTCCGGTAATTCTCAGTTGTTCCATCCATACTGTATTCGGATGTAGCTACCCATTCTCCATAATCTGTCGTGATACCTTCATCGGCACACCCTGTCATCATAAGCACTCCAACTGCCCCTAATAATAAAATCGTCTTTTTCACATCCGGTGTCTCCCCATATATTTATTTTACCCCTGTAAACCTATCAGATCTAGTCTATATATCGTTCGCTCTAACTTCATCCGATCCAGGAACATTTTTTGCAACTTTTCCACCCATATTATGCCTTATTTTTGCAACTTTTCCAACCTTATTATGCCCCATTTTTGCAACTTTTTCAACTTTTTGCTGTACGACAAAAGGACGGCCGTTTTCACGACCGTCCTCTTATGTCTGTCAATTTTATTTATAATCATTCTCCAGCCCGTCTGCATCAAAGTAATTGATCTTCATAGCAGAACGTACATCATGAAGAGTTGCTGCTGCTTTCTTCTGTGCAGCCTCGCTTCCTGCCTTTAAGATGTCAAGAACATCCGGAATACGGCTCTCCCACATCTTACGACGTTCACGGATCGGTGTAAGCTCTGACTGTAATACATTGTTCAGGAACTTCTTCACCTTAACATCACCAAGACCACCACGACTGTAATGCTCCTTCAGTTCATCCAGATTCTTATAATCCGGCAGGAACTGTTCAAAATGCTCCGGACGACAGAACGCATCCAGATATGTAAATACGGAATTTCCCTCAATCTGTCCCGGATCCTCCACACGGATATGATTTGGATCTGTATACATGGACATAACCTTCTTCTTTACTTCATCTGCTTCATCGGAAAGATAGATGCAGTTGCCAAGAGATTTGCTCATCTTCGCTTTTCCATCGATACCCGGCAGACGTCTGCAGGAATCATTCTCCGGCAGCATAATCTTCGGCT
>OLRG01002619.1_pt1 | contig 12504 bp, 10 predicted proteins | sample 1672331 | NCBI WGS metagenome assembly OLRG01 (sample SAMEA3136672, study PRJEB25190) | human gut metagenome
TGCTGGCCATCTTCGCCCTGCAGGACAGCTTCGGCACCGCCTGCAACGTGACCGGTGACGGCGCGCTGACGCTTATTCTGACCGGCTACGCGAATAAGCATCATATCGCGGAGGAAAAGCGTGAGGTTGAGGCAGCGGAAGTTCAGTAATCAAATGAGAAAAGGAGTCCGCTTCGGCGGGCTTCTTTTTGTACCGAGAGAAATCAGGTGTTCGGATGAGGAAAGCGTATTATGTCGCGTGCGGCTTAGTGTATGAGATGGCATTTCTGGCTGCACTGAAAGCAAGCACTGCAAAGCAAATTTGCTGCAGAAATTTTCACAAAACACTTGACTTTTCCCTCCGGATTTGGTATCCTATTTAGGCAAGGTTTGATAGACCGTTGCAAATCCGGGTGTAGCGCAGCTGGTAGCGTGCTTGACTGGGGGTCAAGAGGCCGCAGGTTCAAGTCCTGTCACTCGGACCAGATAAAGCCGTTCTTTCGTTGGAAAGAGCGGCTTTTTTGTAATTTATTTGGCGTTTTCAAAATCCTGAAAACTGCATTAAAATCCAAGCTGAAACAAAACGGATGCCTCTCCATGTACAGAGAAGCATCCGTTTTTGCAATTTCAATTATTTAACAGAAAACTATAACCGCAGCACACAGCAAATCACGAAGCGACGATCACACGGATTTTTCCGCCGTTTTCCGCTGTTTTATTGGCATATACGCGGAAGCTCGTGTAGTTGGATTTCGCCGTCTGCAGCGAAACAAACCGGTTCTGCTCCGAGACGTAAACGCCGATGTTCTCTGCCAGCTCGTAATAGCCGTCCTTGGTGCGGACACCGGAGGAACCGTCAAATGCCGACGGCTTTACCGTGTCGATCAATGTCAGCTTGAGCGTATCCAGCGAGGTATTGACGATGCTTTCATCGGTTGAGTACCCTCTGGGGACTGCAATCGGTACACCGCCCAGGCCGCGCGGCAGCGTGAGTACACGGAATGTGCTTTCCTCCTGTTTGGCTCCGTCCCAATGGCGGAGCACAACATATTCCGGAGAATTGCCATCTTCCTCATCCGTCTTATCCCGCTTGCCATAGCCAATACCATAAATCCAGCTTTCTCCGGTCACATCGCCCAGAACAATATTCGTCACCGTACCTGCATTATCCTGCACGGTATACTTAATCTGCGAAGCCGGAACCGAGGTCAGGTCAATATCGCTGACGTTGATCGCGTTCAGCGGTGCGCCGGAGAGCACCTCCTCATACACGCGCACCTTGGAGGAAACAGCGTTACTGCCCAGTTTGCCCTCCGCAACAGACCAGTTTCCGGCGGTCTTTCCGGAGAGCGTGCGGCGAATCAGGTCTGCCCCCTCACCGGACTGGCTGACCGTAACAAGACGACCCATCACATCGGTTTTTACGTCCTTGGCGATTGAAATATCCCGCAGTGTCAGACCGTTTGTCAGCGTGACCGTGGCCTTTTCCGCGTCAATCTTGGTTACAATGCCCTGCATCTCCGCGCTGACATCCTTTTTCGGGTACGCAGCCGCAACATTGCCGTCCGCGTCAAACAGCAGCGTGATGTAATCGTTCAGCTTCATATCCTTGAACGTTGCCGCCGCCTCGGAGGAAACCGAGAATTTCTGTCTCAGAATCTCCACCTGAGAGGGATGGCTGTACGTTGTCGAGTCGGTCTGATATTTTCCGCTCAGCCTGGTATCCGAAACGATCGCCTGACGGTTTGCGGCATCGAGCGTCACAACATCGTACTTTTTCAGCTTGCTCGCGTCGATCTTCGCACCGTTTTTGATGATCGTATACTCCGCCGGAATCCGGCGCGAGGTCGCCAGACCGTAAACAAACGAGTGCGCGGCACCTGCTGTCGTTTTCGGCAGGACTGCCATCAGCTGCAGCACACCGTACTCGTTGTAGTACAGGGTCAGCGTGTCGCCGGACTGCAGGTTCGCCCATGCATTTTCGTACTCATTCATGACATGGTCGCGGCTGATATACAACTTAGTCTTGCGGTCCGGACGCAGTGTTCCGTTCGTGGTAACGATACGATCTGCTGCCGCATTGACAACCTCATAAGTTTCAGTCTTGTTGCCGTTCGGAATCACACCGACCGCAACCTTGCTGCTGCCCTTGCCGATAACGATTGTGCCGTACACGCCGATCATGCTGCTGTCCAGCGTACCGGCGGTCTTACGGGGAGATTCCGCATCCACAACACCGTCCTCATAGAACAATGCCGCATCTGCAGCAAGGCCGCTGTGTGTTTTTCCGGTCTCAAGCAGAATGCAGTCCTTGACCGTCGAGGACGCGACCTTGTCAAGCAGTGTGCTGCCCTCTTCTCCCTTTTTATCCGTATTCAGAGCGTTCAGCAGAAGCACCGCCGCGTCTCCGCGCTTGACTGCGGCACGCGCATCCGTAATCGTGACGCCGTCCGTCAGACCGATGGCCTGTGCCTGCGCGATATAGTCTGCAGGCCAGAACGGACCGACATCCTCCTCTTTATAGCCCAGCATACGCAGCAGCATGGTGCAGACCTCGCCGTAGCTGACAATCTTATCCGGGCCGAAGCTGCCGTCCGCATAGCCGCGGATGATGGACTTTTCCTTTAGCTCCGGATGGCGTACTGCCGCGTTGATATACGGCGCTGCCCAGTGCGAATGCTTAACATCCGGAAAAATCGTGTAGCTGGCATACGGACTCACATCCGTCACACCCATGGCGGTAACCGCCAGCTTGCAGAACTGCGCCCGCGTCAGCGCCTTACCCGGCGCGAAGCTGCTGCCGCCTACGCCCTGCATGATACCCAGTGCATCCAGAACGGCGGCCGTCTGCGATACCCTGCTGTCTGAAATATCGGTAAACACCGCCGAAGCCGGTGCAACCATGATCAAGCCTGCCAGACACAGGCTGACAAATCTTTTTTTCATTTTCCTACCTGTCCTTTCCTTTTACTGCGTCCGCAGCGCATCTACCGGCTGCAGGTTCGAGGCTTTATTGGCGGGATACAGTCCGAAGATGATACCCAGCAGCGCAGAAAACAGAAATGCGCCGATGACCAGTCCCGCAGAGGGCAGTACGGTGAACTGCTCCACGGTCGGCATGTAGCTGTTCTGCGTTTTTGCGAGCAGCAGATTGCCCAGCACCGCCGAAAGAAAGCAGCCGAGCACAATGCCGATCACACCGCCGCAGCACGAGACCACCGAGGCTTCTACCAGAAACTGCCCGATAATATCCCGCTTGCGGGCGCCGATTGCCATACGGATACCGATCTCGCGGGTGCGCTCGGTAACAGACACCAGCATGATATTCATAATGCCGATACCGCCGACGAGCAGCGAGATTCCGGCGACACCGCCGCCGAGCAGCGCAAGCATGTTGTTGGAGGACTCGCTCTGCTCCTGCCACTGGCTGTCCGACGAAGCAGAAAAGTATCCGTTTCCCGCCTCGCAGCGGCCCTGCATAAAGCCCGGCAGAAGCTCGTCTGTCAGCTCGGCAATCACGTCCTTTTCCGCCGCCTTCACGATATACTGGCGGTCTGCCATGCCGTATACACTCATCATCGTGCTCTGCAGCGTGTACGGCATCACAATCATCTGATCGTCTGTATTCAGCTTGCCGTCATACTTGCCGGCATACACGCCGATGACCTCAAAGCCCTTGCCGCCGATCTGCAGCTTCTGCCCGATCGGACTCATCGCCCCGAAGAAATACTTGCGCAGTGTTTCTCCGATCACGCAGACGCGGGCGCGCGTGCGGCAGTCCGCAGCGGAAATATCCCGTCCGGCGGAAATCGCATGACTTGTCACCTCGCCGTAATGCTCGTTGCCGAAGTACATATAGGTGTAGCCGCTGTTGCTGTCGTTGTTATCCAGCCTTTTGGCCCGGTACTGGATGCCGCTGTTCTGCCAGTCGTAATACTGGCTCTGCGGCGACCATGCAGCGATTTTGTCGGACAGATCATTCGTCATATAGTCCTCAAACTCCTGCCAGTCGCGGTTTTTCGCACCGTATCCGTAAATGTCGATGCGGTTGACGCCCATCGCCTCATACTGCAGGCGCTGCAGCTTGCTCGTGCCCTGAATCGACGCCACGATAGCGATAACCGATGCCACACCGATGATGATGCCCAGCATGGTCAGAATCGAGCGAACCTTGTTGTTCAGGATGGACTTGAACGCCATACGAACCGTCTGCATCCAATTCATACGGACCCTCCTTTCGTGTCCGAAATGATCCTGCCGTCCTGTATCGTCACGATGCGTTTTGCCATCTGTGCAAGATGGTTGTCATGCGTGATGAGGATGATGGAGGTTCCCTGCTCATTGAGTGCAGTCAGCTTGCGCATAATATCCAGACCGGAGGCAGAATCCAGGTTGCCGGTCGGCTCGTCCGCCATGATGATCGGCGGCTTTGCCGCCACTGCCCGCGCGATCGCAACACGCTGCTGCTGTCCGCCGGACATCTCACCCGGACGGTGATCCATGCGCTTTTCCAGTCCGACCGAGACCAGCGCCTCCTGCGCCAGACGGCGGCGTTCCTCCCGCGGCATACCGCGGTAGATGAGCGGCAGCTCGACATTTTCGAGCGCCGTCAGCGCCGGAATCAGATTAAAGCCCTGAAAGATAAACCCGATCTCCCGGTTGCGGATACCGGACAGCACAGACGGCTTCATATCGCTGACCGGCTGCCCGTTCAGATGATAGGAGCCGTAGGTCGGAATATCCAGACAGCCGAGAATGTTCATCAGCGTGGACTTGCCCGAGCCGGACTGTCCGAGAATGCACAGAAACTCTCCCCAGGATACCTGCAGCGAGATATCATCCAGTGCACGCACTTCGTTTTCTCTTCCTTCGTTGTAAATCTTGCTCATGCGCTGAACGTCAATCAACAATTCAGCGCGACGCTCCGTGTCAGGAGTCTGCGCCTTTCTTTCCCACATAAGCGCGCCCTCCTCAACCGACTGACATGCCGTCATCCGACATATCGGCGTACAGATCGCTCGGTCCGGCGAGGAATACCTCGGTGCCTTCTTCCAGACCGCCGAGGATTTCCGTGTTGGTCGAATCGGCAATGCCGGTCTCGACCGGTACAAGCTGATAACCCTCCGGAATGCCTTCGGTACCCTCGGGAATCGGCAGGGTCTCTTCAAACGGAATCTCGTTTCCGTTCTCGTCCGTCAGCGGCTTGGCGAATACAGCTGTGCCGCTGTCCGTGTTGACGATAGCCGACGACGGTACCATCAGGCAGCCGTAGGACGAGGCCGTCGTGATTTTATATTCGATAGACATGCCGCTGTAAACTTTCTGTCCCTCCAGCGGATCCACCGAAATGACCGCCTTGAAGGTCGGCATGCTGCCCTGCCCATCACCGGAGCTCTGTGTCGGCTCCAGCGCTACCGACTGCACCTCGCCGGTCAGCGAAATCTCGGAGCCGTCCGACGCGTACATCGTCATAGTCGCCTGCTGTCCTTGCTGCACCGAGCCGATATCCATCGAGGAGACCTCGGCGTTGACGACAATATCATTCAAATCGGCAACCACAACGAGCGTCTCCGAGCCGGTCGCCTCCTGTCCTTCAACCGCGTTCAGGCTGACAACAATGCCGTCCATCGGAGAGGTAACAGTCGAGTTCTGAATCTGCTGCTGCAGTTCGGCAATGTGTGCCCGCTTTTCGTTTGCAGCCGTCTTTGCACTGTCAACCGTGCGGTTTGCCGCCGCAATACCATTCTGCGCGGCTGCAATCTCATCCTGAGAAGCGTCACTCGACAGGGACATGATAAGCGCACCGCCGTTGTAGGTGCTGTAGCTTGTGCCGTTCAGCTTGATGATCTCGCCGCTCATCTGTGCGGTGACGGCTTCCTCGCGGCTGTATTCCAGTGTGCCCGCGTTCGCCGGATAGATCGCACCGAGGCGCCCGGCATTGATCGTCGCGGTGGCTGTCATGCCCTTTGTCAGCGAACCGGGGTTATTCACCGTAATGCCGACGCGGATAACGCGCACACCCTCACTCGAAATCTGCTGTGCTGTCTCGACCGACGATACCGTACCGCTCACCTCGCTCATCGCAGAAGCGATGGATACCGTGGCCGACTGTCCGGTGCGAATGCTGCGGGCATATTCGGCGCTGAACGCCAGCGTCAGCTTCATCTGGCGGTCATTTACCATGTAGCCGATGACCTGACCCTCGCTCACCTGCTCACCGACACGGAAGGACACATCCTTGTCGTCCGAATCCTTGGCCGGAATCAGTTTGCCGGTAAACGGCGCCGTGATGTTCAGACGGCTCAGTTTTCTCTGCGCCGCGCTCAAGTCGGACTGTGCCTTGGAGACCTCCAGCTGCGCGTCCGAGACACCGCGTTCCGCCTCGGTCAGTTCCTTTTGTGCATCCGCAAGTTCCTTGCGGGTTTCGGTCGGGTCGATCACCAGCAGCGGATCACCGGTGTGTACCTCGTCGCCCTCGGCGACCAGCACCTGTGTTACCTTGCCCTTAACCTCCCGGCCAAGTTCCTCGCGTTTTTTTGCAGCAGTAACGCCGCTTCCCTCTATGTAGGTCTCCAGATCGCCGCAGCTGACCATAGCCGTGGTCTGCGTCACGTCCTCCGTACCCGCATCGCGGGATTTCACCACGGCCCAGATGCCGCCGCCAAGCAGCAGCGCAACTGCCGCCGCCGTAATGCCGATACGCGCACCCTTGCTCAGTCTGCGCTTTTTGCGATTCATTTTGTCTGCGTATTTGTTGCGCTTGGGCAACACCTCGGCTGCAGGCTCTGCCGTGATTTCATCCTGTACCGCAGGCACCGCCTGCGTCTGCTCTAAAGGCGATTCTTCCTGTTTCTTGTGTCTGTCGAATAACCTCTTCTCGTTTTGACTCATACTATGATGTCCTTTCTGTTCTCTATCCATTATTGATAAAGCGGCATAGCCGCCTTATTCCCACGTAAATCTGTGCTTGCAAAAGGTTAAGCATCCTAATTTGAGTGAATATGACTTTTTCAGCGGCACCTCCACTGCCGCTTCCGATCGCTGTCAGACTTTCTCGGAATTCGTTCCCGTGTCCGCATATTGTACATTTGTGCATCGGACATATATCACCATCATATTAGCATATTGCACAAATCCTTGCAAGACATGTTTGCTTACAATTTAGTGAAAAACACATCCGGAGGCAGGTGACGGGCGGAAACGATAAGTTAGAACAAGCTAACCCATCTGCAGTATATACCGTAACTAATAAGGCTGTATCTGTCTATGCTTTCCTTTATTATATGAGCAGAGCAGGTTTTATGCGCTGTCCAAAAGCAAATTTTCAACGCTTGTTTTCCTGCGCTGGCAAAACGCGTTTGCTTATCATATTTTCTGGCTTCCGTCACAGCATTTGCATCTCATATTTCGACCTTTGGTGCGCAACCTACTATCAGCAAAACCCAACACACCAAACCGAATCGAAAAGGAGCGAACAAACATGACTAACACGAAAAATGGTTCTAATCAGGGCATGGTACCGGAAGCACGCGCGGCAATGGATCGCTTCAAAATGGAGGCAGCTGCCGAGGTCGGCGTAAACCTCAAGCAGGGCTATAACGGCGATCTGACCAGCCGTCAGGCCGGCTCCGTAGGCGGTCAGATGGTGAAGAAGATGATCGAATCCTACGAGCAGAATATGGCAAACCAGGGCTAAACGCTTCTCTTTCCTGCGTAAAAAGGGACACAGAATCATTCCGTGTCCCTTTACTTATGCTTTCTCTGCCTGTCTGCGGAACAACTCATCGAGTGTTCTGCCGCTCTTGTCCTTCCATTCCGTCCAGCCGTTCGCGCTTGCGCCCAAAACGAAGCAGGCCGCCGCACTGGGCGAGGAAAACGACATGGATTTGCTCAGATAATGCTTGTTATCCTGATAAACGATATCCATTTTCCGATACAAGTCAATTTCTATCCATCCGAACAGTACAAAGCCGCCGCTTCACAGGGAAACGGCGGCTTTTTACTCTTACTCAGGACTCTCTCCAGTCCGCGAAAATACGCTCTGCGTCAGACGCACTTGCGCACGCGAGCAGCTTGTCAGCCAGCTCCTTGCATTCGCCGCAGGAGTGCTTTGCAAGGTCTGCCTTTGCTGCCAGCATTGCGGATGCCGACATGGACAGATTGGTCACGCCGAGACCGCACAGCACCGGCGCCATGCCGGCCGTGCCTGCCATCTCGCCGCACACGCCGACTTCGATACCGTTCTCGTTCGCTGCTTTGGCCGTCATGGCGATCAGGCGCAGCACGCCCGGATGCAGCGGACGGTACAGATAGGAAATCTTCTCGTTGATGCGGTCCACCGCGCAGGAATACTGAATCAGGTCATTCGTGCCGATCGAGAAGAAGTCAACCTCCTTCGCCAGCACATCTGCGCAGACAGCCGCCACCGGAATCTCGACCATAATGCCGACCTTGACGTTCGGATTGAAGGGTACGCCTTCCGCGGTCAGCATGTCCTTCGCCTGCTCGAGCACCTGCTTTGCACCACGCACCTCATCCACCGACGAAATCATCGGGAACATAATGCGCAGATCGCCGTACTGCGCGGCACGCAGCAGCGCGCGAAGCTGAATCAGAAACAGCTCCGGCTGATTCAAGCAAATGCGGATCGCGCGGTAGCCGAGGAACGGATTCTGTTCCTTCTCCAGTGCCAGTGCGGGCACTTCCTTGTCGCCGCCGATGTCCAGCGTGCGGATGATAACCGGCTTGCCCTGCATGATCTCACACGCCTTCTTGTAGGCGGCGAACTGCTCTTCCTCGCTCGGCAGGTCGGTACGATCCATGAACAGGAACTCCGAGCGGAACAGACCGACGCCTTCACCGCCAAGCTCCGCTACGCGGACTGCGTCATCCGGCGTACCGATGTTGCCCTCGATAATTACACGGCGGCCGTCCGAGGTCGCGCCCTCCTTATCCTTGTACTGCGCGAGCATGGCACGATGCGCCGCATCGGCCTTCTGGCGCTCCGCAAAGTCGGCAAGCGTCTGCTCATCCGGCTGCGCGACTACTTCACCTGCCGCGCCGTCGATCAGCAGCAGGTCGCCGTCCGCGATCTCGTCCGCCTTTTCGCCGGCACCGACAATCGCCGGAATACCCATCGAACGCGCCATGATCGCCGAATGGCTCGTGCGGCCGCCGATCTTCGTGATAAAACCGGCAACCGGCTTGCCGCCGATCTTCGCCGTGTCGGACGGCGTAAGGTCGTTCGCCACAATAATGCACGGCTCGGTGATCGTGTCGATCGCGTTATCCGCAATGCCCTTCAGATTCTTAATGACCCGCTGCGAGATATCACCGATGTCTGCTGCACGCGCCTGCATATATTCGTCGTCGAGTGCGCGGAACATCGCCTGAAAGTTCTCGCAGTTGACAAAGCACGCGTACTCCGCGCAAACCTTCTCATCCGTTACAATGTTTGTCATGCCCTCAACAAAATCAGGGTCGTCGAGCATCATCAGATGTGCGTCAAAAATTTCCGCCTCAGCCGCACCGATATTCTTTTCCGCATCGTCACGCAGCACTTCGATCTGCTGCTTGGCTTTTTCCACTGCGTCAAGAACGCGCTTGCATTCGGCTTCCACATCGGCAACGGTCTCCTTAACGACCGAAAGATCTTCTTCCTTGATCACGAGAGCCTTTGCCTTCGCCAGACCCTCCGAAACGCCGATAGCCTTGAATTTAACCATGGGGTTTTCCTCCGTTTTTACGATTGTATTTTTATACAAATTTCGCAACCAAACCTATATTATATTGTACAACATCCCCATACTTTCGTCAAGCAAATAAAGTTTTTTCTGCAAACCGACATTTATTTTTGAAAAACGAGTGCCGTACTCGGGATTTGTCTGCTATAATAGAGGCATTCCACACTACTTCTACTGGAGGAAGGATAATTATGGCTAATCGCTGCACTCGTATTCCCGAGATCATGTTTCCGCGTGAAGGCGTGGACCTGTCCAAGTGGGCAGTCATCGCCTGCGACCAGTACACCTCTCAGCCGGACTACTGGGCCGAGACTGACAAGACCGTCGGTGACGCACCCTCTACCCTGCGTCTGACCCTGCCGGAGGTTTATCTGGAGGACGCGGACGTTGCTGCCCGCACGGAGAAAATCCATCAGACCATGCAGCAGTATGTGCAGGACGGCACGCTGCGCACCCTGCCCGCCGGCGTCGTGCTGACCGAGCGCTGGTCCGGCGGCTCCTGCCCGCGCCGCGGCATCGTGCTGTCGGTCGATCTGGAAGCGTATGAATACACGCCCGGTTCCGCATCGCTCATCCGCCCGACCGAAAAGACGGTTGTCGAGCGTATTCCGCCCCGTCTCAAGGTTCGTCAGGGCGCGTGCCTGGAGCTGCCGCACATCATGATCCTGATCGACGATCCCGACCGTCAGATCATCGAGCCGCTGTTCGAGCAGACCGCCTCTTATGACAAGCTGTACGATACCGACCTGATGCAGAACGGCGGTCATATCACCGGCTGGTTCCTGCCGAACGGTCCGGAGACCGAGGCCATCGAGGCCAAGCTCGAAGCACTCTGCGACCGCGAGACCTTCAACAAGAAGTACGGCTGCACGGACGCACAGGCGCTGCTGCCGTATGCAGTAGGCGACGGCAACCACTCCATGGCCACCGCAAAGGCGTACTGGGAAGAGGTTAAGAAGGGCCTGACTGCAGAGGAGCAGGAGAACCATCCGGCACGTTTTGCACTCGTTGAGGTTGTCAACATCCATGACGAGAGCCTGATCATCGAGCCGATCCACCGTGCCCTGTTCGGCGTAGACGCCGATGAGCTGCTCGGCGCACTGACCGACTTCTACAACGGCGAGGGCTGCAAGGCTTACGTTGCCGACGAGGCTCCCAAGAGTGAGAACGCGCACTTCTTCCCGTTCTGCTCGGCGAACAAGTCCGGCGTGTTCATTGTTGAGAACCCGAAGTGGGCCATTCCGGTCGCTACCATCCAGACCGGTCTGGACGCTTATCTTGAGACCCACACCTCCGCGAAGATCGACTACATCCACGGCACGGACGTTGTTGTTTCGCTGGCGGAAAAGCCGGGCAACCTCGGCTTCATCCTGCCGGACATCGCCAAGAACGACCTGTTCCGCGGCGTTGTTTTCGATGGCGTTCTGCCGCGCAAGACCTTCTCCATGGGTGAGGCGCACGAGAAGCGCTACTACCTCGAAGCAAAGGCTATCGTAAAGTAAAAATCAATCCATTTCTGAGGGCGCAGCCGGTTCGGCTGCGCCTTCTGTTTTCCAGTCGAGCACCGCTCTCCCCTGCTCCGCGCGGCACAGCACGAAGGCCGGCGCGAGGGCGAACGGCTCGTGCGGCGAAAACGGACAGGACAGGCAGACCCCGTCCTCCGTCCGCTCCGCGCTGACTGCGCCCGCCTCGATGAGCGCGTCAAGCACTGCGTCCCCGGTGCGCGGCGGCTCGGTGCGCGGCGCACGTTTCTCCGGCTCGACACGCGGCGCCTGCTCCTGCCGCTCGGCCAGATACACGCGCAGCGGTTCTTTCCCTGTCCATCCGGCCTGCCGCAGTGTTTCGGCCGACAGACGCCTTGCAAGGCGCAGCCTGCCGCCCTGCGGCTCGGGCAGACCGACATAGAGCGGCGCGGCTCCCTCTGTTTCCGCATAAACGCGCAGGATGCACGCAGAGCAGAGCTCGCAGTCGAGCACGGCGCGCACGCCGCCGGACTCCTGCCGCCAGTCGAGCGAGCCTGCCCTCCGCCCTTCAAAATACACCGCCGTCCGCATGCACATCCCCCCATAAGAAAAACGAGACCGTCGTATTACAAGGTACGCGGTCTCGTTTTCTGTTAGAACCTCAGCCCTGTACGCTGCCCAGACCGAAGCTGACCGCCAGTGCTTCATCCACATGGCGCATCGCCCGCTCGTCGAGCGTACCCATTTTTTCGCGCAGACGACGCTTATCGAGCGTCCGGATCTGCTCGGTCAGAATGATCGAGTCCCTGGTCAGTCCGTAGTTCGGTGCGCCGAGCGAAATATGCGTCGGCATTTTCGCCTTGTTCACCTGCGATGTAATGGCAGCGGCTATGACGGTAGGGCTGTACCGGTTGCCGACGTTGTTCTGCACGATCAGCACCGGACGCACTCCGCCCTGCTCGCTCCCGACCACCGGACTGAGGTCTGCATAGTAAATATCGCCGCGTTTAATGCTGCTGTCCATATTCAGTCACTCTCCGCTCATAGATTCGCGTCCCTTTCGGGTGCAAACCTATTGTCCCCATGCTGTGCGAAAATTATAGCCGGGAACAGAAAAAAGCGAGGATGCAATTTTGCAGATTTGCTTCCCCGCTTCATTCTATGCGATTTTAACCGATGCAGTACCTCGGCACGCGGCGGCTGACCGCGCACAGCACCTCATACGAGATCGTACCGGCGGCCTCGGCGGCATCCTCCGCCGTCCACGCGCCCGGGCCGAACACCGTGACCTCGTCGCCGCGGTGCACCTGCGCGCCCTCC